>MDSW01216503.1_pt1 | contig 18796 bp, 17 predicted proteins | sample 811171 | NCBI WGS metagenome assembly MDSW01 (sample SAMN05326641, study PRJNA326480) | marine metagenome | isolation source: seawater | place: Atlantic Ocean: North West | collected 2012 | reverse complement strand
TGAAATGTATGGTCAAACATATGGTTACAGAACATCTTTAAGTAAACTTATGGTAAACCATATGCATACTAAGTTTTTAAATATAAAAAAAAATAAATATATTAAAAAAAATTCAAATATTTTAGATATTGGATCGAATGATGGGACTTTTTTAAATTTTTTTTTAAAGGATAAGATAAAAGCTAATTTTTTTGGCATTGATCCATCTGCTAAAAAATTTCAGGGTTATTATAATAAAAAAATAAATTTAATTACTGATTATTTCAGCTCTAAAAAAATTGAAAAAAATTTAGAGTTTAAAAAAACAAAAAAGCGATTTTCATTAATAACTTCATTTGCAATGTTTTATGATATTGAAGATCCAAATTTATTCTGCAAAGATATCAATAAACTTCTTGATAAAAATGGTCTATGGGTTCTTGAGTTGTCGTATTTTCCATTACTATTGAAAAATTTAACTTATGATCAAATTTGTCATGAACATATTACTTATTACACACTAACAACTTTTAAAAACATAGTTTCTAAAAATAATTTAAAAATCATAGATTGCAGTTTTAATGAAATTAATGGTGGCAGTATTGAAATTAGTTGCGCAAAGATTAAAAGCAAACATAAACCAAAAGAAAAAAAAATAAATGAAATACTTTTAGATGAAAAGAAAATTGATTTTAACTCTTATAGAAGATTAGCTACTAGAATTGATAATACAAAAAATAATATCAGAAACTTTTTAAATTGGGCAGGTAAGGAAAATGTAATTGGTTATGGGGCCTCAACTAAAGGGAATATAGTTTTGAACCAATGTAATTTAAGTTCTAAAAATCTAAAGTTAATATGTGATGCTAATCCTTATAAATATAATAGATATACACCCGGAAGCAATATAAGGATAATTTCTAAAGAAGAAATGAGAAAGATTAAACCAAAATATCTCTTTGTTTTAATATGGTCTTTTAGAAAAGAAGTTATTAATCAGGAAATTAAATATATAAAAAATGGTGGAAAGTTAGTTTTTCACCTACCTATATTTCATATAGTGGATAAAGATAATTATAAAGAATATCTTAAAGATGATTTTAAAACTTTTTCTTTTAATTATTGATGAGAAATTTTTATAAAATACAATTATTATGAAAAATAAACTTTATATTAAAGATCTAAAAAAGTTTTTTAATAATAAGAGAATTTTAATTACAGGCAATACTGGATTCAAAGGAATTTGGCTTTCAGTAATTTTAAAAAATTTTGGTGCAAAAATATATGGTTTTTCATTAAAAGAACCATCCAGGATAAAAAATTTAAAATTATTTAATTTGGATAAAGAAGTAGATACTTGTTATGGAAATATTACAAATAAAGATTTATTTTATAAGTATTCAAAAAAAGTTAATCCCCATATTATATTTCATTTAGCGGCACAACCATTAGTAAAAGAGTCATATGCTAATCCTTATTATACTTTTGAAACCAATGTAATGGGCATGCTAAATGTTCTTGAATATGCAAAGCTTGCCAAATCTTTAAAAAGTGTAGTACTAATCACTTCAGATAAATGCTATAAAAATAAAGAATTATCCTCAGGTTACAATGAAAACAGCGAGCTAGGTGGAGATGATCCTTATAGCGCATCTAAGGCTGCAGCAGAAATTTTATATTTTTCATATAACAAGTCTTTTTTTGGAACAAAAAAAATAGGAATAGCAACTGCTAGAGCTGGAAATGTCATAGGTGGGGGCGACTGGTGCAAAGATAGAATTATTCCTGATGCTATTAAATCAATTATAAATAAAAAAAAATTAATTATCAGAAGCCCAAATGCAGTAAGACCTTGGCAGCATGTATTTGAGCCATTGTCTGGATATATTAAACTTTCTTATTACCTTTATAAAAATAAAAAAAATAAGTTCAATGAGTCTTGGAATTTTGGACCTAATCTTGAAAAAAAGGTTACCGTCTTAAATTTGATAAGATTAGTTTTTAAATATTTGGGTATTAATAAGAAAATTACTATTAAAAAAAATAAGCAAATTAAAGAGACTTTAATTCTTAGATTAAACTGTCTAAAAGCCAAAAAAAAACTAAATTGGAAAAGAACTTGGAGTACTTCACTGTCAATTAAAAAAACTGCTGAATGGTACAAAACATATTTAGAACAAAAAAAAATTTTACAATTTTCTAACAAACAAATTAATGATTATTTTAAAGGAGGAATATGATCTCAGGTGTAGAGATACATAAAAAAAAACAGTTTATTGATGAACGTGGTAAAATCATGCGAATGTTAAGAATAGATGATAAAGAATTTAAAAAATTTGGAGAAATTTATTTCTCCTATGTTTATCCAAATGCAATTAAAGCTTGGCATAAACATAAGTTGAATACAATAAATTATGCTGCAGTATTTGGTAAAGTTAAATTAGTACTTTATGATGATAGAAAAAATAGCTCTACTTTTAATCAAACTCAAGAAATCTTTCTTTCAGATGAAGATTATTTTACAGTAACTATCCCTCCATTGATATGGAATGGATTTAAGGCCATACAAGATCAACCAGCAATAATAGCAAATTGTTCAGATTACGTACATGATGAAAATGAAATTGAAAGAAAAGATTATGATGATAGCTCAATAGGGTACGATTGGAAGATTAAATATAAATAATAAATATAAAATGAAAAATTTTTTAGAGAACACCCAAGTAGTTATACTTGCAGGGGGGTTAGGTTCGCGTTTGTCAGAATTAACAAATAAAATTCCAAAGCCTATGGTAAAAATAGGTAATAAACCACTAATAGAACATATAATTCAGTTGTACGTTAAGCACGGATTTAAAAATTTTATTATAGCTGGTGGTTATAAATATAAAATCATAAAAAATTATTTTAGTTATTACAAAAAAAATAAAATAAAAATAGATGTTGTTAATACTGGTCTCAATTCATTAACTGCAAAAAGAATTTTTAAACTTAAAAAATTTTTAAATAAAAAAACATTTATGATAACTTACGGGGATGGAGTATGTGATGTAGATTTAAAAAAATTATTTTATTATCACAAAAAAAATAAAAAAATTCTTACATTAACGGCCGTTCATCCCCAAGCTAGGTTTGGAGAGTTGGAAATAAAAAAAAATATAGTGGAAAAATTTAATGAAAAACCACAGCTGCAAAAAGGTTGGATAAATGGGGGGTTTTTTGTTGCAGAACCAACTATCTTTAAATTCTTATCTAAAAAAAACGAGATGTTTGAAAGGGAGCCAATTACAAAACTTGCACGCAAAAAAAACTTAATAGCATATAGGCATGAAAGCTTTTGGTTTTGTGTCGATACACTTAGAGACAAGATGGTTTTAGAAAAGATATATAAAAAAAATAAAAAATTTTGGTAAAATAATTTACAATGAAAGTATTTATTACTGGGGGCTCAGGATATATTGGCAATATTTTAACAAAAAAATTATCATCAGAATTTTCAATTATTTCTGGTAGTCAAAAAAAAATATTTCATCAAAAAAAAAATAAAAAAATTGTATATAAAAAAGTAAATTATAAGTCTTTAAAATCTTTAAAAGAAAGTTTTGAAGGAGTAAATGCAGTAATTCACTTGGTGGGTATGAATAAAACTGACTGCGAAAGAAACAAGATAAAAAGTTTAGTTTTTAAAGAAAAAGTGACTTCAAATATTCTAAAAGCTTGTGAATATAATAATGTTAAAAAATTAATATACCTTTCATCTTCTCAAATTTATAAAAATTTTCAAACAAATTCAATCAATGAAAAATCAAAGATAGATAAAGGAAATTTTTATTCTAAAGGACATATTTTAGCAGAAAAGAAAATTGCGAAAGAAGTTTTAAATCATTATACGATTATAAGAGCCTCAAATATATTTGGATATTTAGATTTTAAAAAGACAGCTGAACAAAAAAAAAATCTTGTTCATATGTTTTGTGAAGAAGCTATAACAAAAAATACAATAAGAGTTCACAATCCTAATGTTGTAAAAAATTTTTTACCAATGTCGATCTTTATTAATAACATTAAAACTTTCTTAGTAAACAAAAGGTTTGATAAAAAAATAATAAATCTTGGATCAAAAAGTCTTACATTATATGATTTAGCTCTAAAAATTCAATCAAGATTAAAAATCAAAAAAAAATATAAAAAAAAGATTGAAATTTTAACAAACAAAAAAATTAAAAAATTAAATTCTAATCATGCTTTTAAAAGTCTTACTAAAAAAATAGTGTATTCACCAAAATTATTTAATATTGAAATTGACAATATTTTAAATTTATTAATAAAAAAATCATTTTAAATGCCAAAACTATCCATCTGTATACCAACTTATAATAGAACTGAGTGTTTAGATAATTGTCTAAATTCTATACTGATAGCCAAAAAAAATTATGATTTTAATTTTGAAGTTTGTATTTCTGATAATTGTTCTGATACCAATGTTAATAAGATAATAGATAAATATAAAAACCTTTTTGATATAACATTTAATCGAAACTCTAATAATTTAGGTTTAGGTGTTAATATTTTAAAAGCAGTTTCACTGGCAAAAGGAGAATTTGTTTGGATACTTGGGAATGATGATTTATTATTACCAGAAACCTTCAAACATTTAAAAAAAATTTTTGAAAATAATTCATCAGTTGATTTTTATTATATAAATTCATATCACATCAATTCATCTGTTATTTTTGATGGTCAACAACCTTATGATACAAAAAATTTACCAAATAATATGAAAAAATTTTCTAATTTTCCTTATAGTTTTAAATCAAAATTTTTTGATTTAATTCATCATAAAATTTCATTTGACTTTATTCTAGGTATGTTTCTCGTGGTGTTTAAAAAAGAATTATGGGATAAAAACTTGTTTAGAATAAATCAAATCGCTATAGAAGATAAAAACATATATTCAACGTTTGATAATACTGCTCCACATGTGATTATTTGGTCCTCAGCTTTTAAAAATTCAGACGCTTATTTTCAATCAGATCCTTTAAGCGTTAATATGCATGGGGTAAGAGAGTGGGCAGATTTTTACCCATTTGTAGAAAGCATTAGAATACCTGAAGTATTAGATTATTATAGAAAAGCTGGGTTAAAATTACATAAATATTTATATTGTAAAAATTTTGCACTAAGAAAATTATTTATTAACTTATTTAAGATTTATTTTTTAAAAAATATTAAGGGTTCGGAATACATTCATATTAAGAAGCATATAATTTTAAACATTCTATATCCAAGTATCTATTTTGGATTAGTATATTTTATATTAAGAAAGATATTCAAATTAATTTTTAAAGTTAAAACAAAATTAAATTAATTACATATTTTAAAGTGAGAATCATTAATGAAAATATCAAAAAAAAACATTATTGTTAATATTATTGATGAGATTGTTTGATAATTTTTTTTTACATTAAATTTTATGAAAAAAAATATATTTTTTTCCATAATACTGCCTACTTATAATAGAGAGAAAGAAATTTTAAAAGCTATTGATTCAGTAGTTGCTCAAACTTTTAAAAATTGGGAGTTGATTGTTATTGACAATACATCCAACGACACAACAGAGAAGGTGGTAAAAAGTTTTAAAAATAAGAAAATTTTTTTTTACCAAATCAAAAACAAAGGTGTTATAGCCAAGTCAAGAAATTATGGAATATCAAAATCCTCAGGTAATTATTTGTGTTTTTTAGACTCAGACGATTGGTGGGATAAAGATAAATTAAAATATGCAAATCTGGCTGCCAAGGAGGGATATTCATTTATTTACCATGACCATTATGTTTATTCTCCAAACAGATTAATAAAAAAAAGAAAAATAAAAAGTAAAGTTTTAACTAAGCCAGTTTTTTTTAATTTAATAAAATATGGGCCAAGTTTTGCCACTTCATCAGTTGTAGTAGAAAAAGATATTTTCAAAAAAATTAATTATTTTGATACAGATAAAAAATATATAGCATGGGAAGATTGGGATGCATGGCTTAGAATTTCGAAAGTAACAGATAGTTTTTTTAAAATAGATAAAGCACTTTCAACAATTTTAATAGATGGTAAAAATTTATTAGATAACAATTTAGCAATTAAAAATATGAAATTATTTTTTAAAAAATATATTAAAACTAATAAACAAATTCCAGAATGGTGTTTATATAATTTATTATCCTCTAAATATAAGCTTGGACTCTACAAAGAAGCTAAAAAAACTTTAAAAAAAATAAATTTTTTTAAGTTAAATAATTTTCAAAAAATTAATTACATTAAAATTAAAGCAATAACTTTTTTCAATTAAGTTTTAATTATCTACCTTTGCACAATTCGATAGTTTCGTCTTTATCTTTGATATTAATTATTTTCTGAGAGTTTCTTTTGGTAGGTCGCTTGTGTCAAATTTTTTAAAGTTTCAAATAATATGTTTAAACATTAGTTTAAAAAACCACTTAATGTTCATTGACTCTTTGCAAACAATTAACAAACATATAAATGGATATGTGAATTTATACTATAATTTTAATCAGGATTAAATTTATTTTTATAGTCTAATATTAATTCTGTTTTTTGATTTTTTTTAGTTAAATAGAAATTACCAATTACTAAAACATCAAGGTCTGTGCCCATAAAACATTTAAAAGCATCACTAGGAGCATTAACTATGGGTTCTCCCCTAACATTAAACGAAGTGTTTACTAAAATTGGACAATTTGTTTTTTTTTCAAATTTTACAATTAAATCGTATAACGCTTTATTGCTGCTTCTGTTAATTGTTTGAACTCTAGCAGAGTTATCAACATGGGTCACCGCAGGGATTTTTGATCTGAGATCATTAAGTTTTTCAAAACCTTCTTTCTCTATATTTTTTGTATGAGTTAATAAATGTTTTTTTTTAATTTTGTAAACAAATAACATATAAGGACTTTTTTGATTGTTTATTTCAAACCAATCTTTTGCTTTATCTTCTAACACTACTGGTGCAAATGGACGAAAACTTTCTCTGAATTTAATTTTAAGGTTAAGAATTTTTTGCATATTATGTGCTCTTGGATCTGCTAAGATTGATCTTGAACCAAGTGATCTTGGCCCAAATTCTGCTTTACCATTAAACCAACCTACCGAAAGAGATTTATTTAAATCGTCTGATACTATTTCAGAAATTTCATTTTGGCTTAAAATTGAAAAATTTGCACCAAGATCAGTTAATTGATTTTTGATTTCATCTTCAGAGTATTCTGGCCCTAGATATGAATTTTTCATTAAATCATCTTTAACATATCCTCTGTTTTGTTTAAGATTTTGAAACCAAAATCCTAGCGCCGCTCCAAGGGCTCCTCCTGCATCGCTAGATGCTGGCTGTACCCATACATTCTCAAAAATTTTATTATCTAATATTTTGCCGTTAGCAACACAGTTTAAAGCTACACCACCTGCTAAACAGAGATTGTTTATATTAAATTCTTTTTTTAGTGAATAACAAATCTTAATAATTATTTCCTCAATGGTTGCTTGAATAGAAGAAGCGATATCCATATGAAATTGAGTAATTTTTTCATCTGGCAATCTTCTTCTTTTATTAAAAAGTAATTCAAAGTTTTTATTTATCATTTTTGACCCGGTTACATAATCAAAATATTTTTGGTTAAGTTTAAAAGATCCATCATTTTTAACATTAATTAATTTTTGTAGAATTAAATTTTTATACTTAGGTTGGCCGTAAGGTGCTAATCCCATTAACTTATATTCACCAGAATTTACTTTAAAACCTACATAATATGTAAATGATGAATAAAGCATTCCCAAAGAGTCGGGAAATTGAATTTCTTTAATATTTTTAATTTCATTTTTTCTGCCAATCGAAACCGATGTTGTTGCAAATTCTCCTACGCCATCAGCAGTCAATATAATTGCTTCTTCAAATGGAGAAGGATAAAATGCACTAGCGGCGTGACTAAAATGATGTTTCACAAAAAAAATTTTTTTTTTGTCATTAAAATTTTCATCATGTTGTTTAAGCAATCTCAGCAAGAGTGTTTTTTGAAAAAGTTTTTCATTAAGCCATGCAAACATTGATTTATTAAACGAAAAAATGCTACTAAATTTTGAATGCAAAATATAACTTTTTAGCAATCTACAAAATTTTAAATTAGGATTTTCGTAAAAAATAATTTTATCAATATTATTCAAATTTATTTTTGCAAATTTCAATATCCAATTTATCGCGTTTAGTGGATAGCTCGAATCGTGTTTGATTCTAGTAAATCTTTCTTCCTGAGCGCAAGCTACTATATTTCCATCTTCGATCAGGCAAGCTGCACTATCGTGGTAAAAAGCCGATATACCTAGTATCTTAACCATTTAAAGATTTTTTATTTATAACCCAAAAAGTTTTATTTTTACGGTGCTTAAAAAAAGAAAAAAATAAAATTTTATATACTAATGATGAAATTAAAAATAATAAAAAAAAAATGTTTATAAAAAAATACAAAAAAAATTTTTTTAAAATTACAAACATATTTTAATTAGTTTAAAAGTTTTTTTTTAAATAAACAGGAGTTATTTTTCATATATTAAAATAATTTTCTTTTAATTTTTCTAACTGCAAAATATATGTTTCTATATTTTTCAATTCTTGGTCTAATAATATTTTCAGTTTTTATTTTTAAATAGTCTAACCAATAATTGGCAGAAATAAATCTATAATATTCAAAGTATTTCTTTAATTCTTCATCGGTTCTTGCTAATCCGTTATCTCCATATTTGCTAACATAAGGAGTAAAATCCGGGTATAAACTTGGTACGTTAATTAATTTAGTTTTCATAAAATTTCCTATCAAGATATCGTCAAATATATTATTTTTTATAGCGAATATAAGTGAATTTCTTGGCGTTTGGAATTCTATTCCTTCTTTTTTATTAGATAATTTAATTGTGAAATCTCTATTACCTACTTTAAAATTTATAAATCCAAACTTTTTTTTAATGTGATCAAATTTATTAAAATAGTTTAAAATAGTTTTTTGATCATTTAAATCTAATTCATCAGCCCAACTATCGCCAAATTTTTTTGGGTCATCAGGCTCTAAGTAATTTTTTGGAGGATTTATTTCTGTATAATTTTCTCTAGTCGAGTCCCACCTGATGAAAGCAGGAAAGAGTTCCCCAATATTATTGTTAAAATTACTGTAATGTTCTTTAATAGGAGTTACAAATTTATTCATTAAAATTGAGTCAGATCTAGAATATTTATGAAAACATGAGAATGGTACAGCGTAATTACAATTCCATTTTTTCATATAATAATTATAAGATTCTCCACAGGGTTTTTTTTCAGAAGCTAATGGCAAAATAAATTCGTTATGATGATTATAAAAATTTATCATATCGGCATCTCCCCAACTAACTAATTTCATTAAAAATCTATTTTTATATTGTGATATTATTTTTTTTATTTCTTTAGACCATCCTAGGGCGGAGCCATCATTTAAATTAAATATTATATCTTTTTTTCCTATATCTATAAGAATTGAAGAGTCTTGATTCCAATCAGCAAAAGATTTAATCCTAACATTTTTTGATATTTCCAACCATCGATTGCTTTTAACTTTCTGACATTTATAGTTTTTTGACAATTCATTAAAAATTCTATCGCCATAATGATCAGGGATTAAAAATGTATTATTTTTTAAAAGGTCTAATGAATCGGGATCTATATGGTCTGGATGACCATGCGACAACCATACAAATTTTGATTTGATTATATTTTCTTTTTGTTGGTTAGGTATTTTATAAGCATGCGACCAACTTCCAAAGTATGGTTTTCCTTCAACCCATGGATCTGTAGTTAGTAACGGTATTTCATCAAAGACTGTTATAGTAGCATTTCCAATAGTTTCAAATCCTATCATTTATCTTTTTATTATAAAATTGTTTAAAACCAATATATCCATCTTTGTTCTTAAAAAACAATCTATTGCTTGATTGGGATTCATTACAATAGGTTCATTTTCATTAAATGAAGTATTGAGCAATATTGGAACACCAGATATTTCATAAAAATGTCGAATTAAATAATAAAAGTCTTCATTAAAATATTTTGATACGGTCTGCACTCTTCCAGTTCCATCAATATGAGTAACACCTGGTATTTTTTTTTGTTTTTCTAATATAATATTTTCTACTGCCGACATATATTGATTACTTCTTACATTGCCAAACCATTCATCTTTCTTTTCTTCTATAATTGCTGGTGCGAATGGTCTAAAACTTTCTCTTCTTTTAATTTTTTTATTTATTACATCTTTTATTTCTGGATTGCATGGATTTGCAAGAATTGATCTATTACCAAGAGCTCTAGCACCAAACTCCATTCTTCCGTTAAAAAAACCTACTATATTATTTTCGAAAATCAATTTTGCTGTATTTAAAAGAAGTTCATCTTTTTTTTCATAAAACTGACAATTATATTTTTTAAGGTCACTAACTTTTTCAATGATATTTTTTATTTCAATATCATCATATTTATTTCCTAAATATGGGTTTTTAAGATTTTTAAATTCAACAGTTTTATTAATTTTTTTATGCGTATACAAAGCCGAACCGATTGAGCCACCACCGTCAGCTGGAGCAAAAGGAATATAAATATTTTTAAAAATATTTGTTTCATAAAGTTTTTTATTTGCTAACGAATTAAGCGCGCAACCACCAGCATAAACCAGATTTTTTGAAATATTCATATTTTCTATATCAATGCAAATATCTATAATTTTTTTTTCGAAAACTTTTTGCACAGAAGCGGCTATATTTTTTTGTTTATCTGTAATTTTATTTGTATCTAAATTTTTTACATTAAACAATTCCTCTAATTTTTGGTTGTACAATTTGTCTTGATTAGGAATACCTTCAAATTTGTATGAAAAATTCTTATCTATATGATTGAAATATTTCAAATTTAGTTCAAATTTTTTTTTTTTATCAAAAACCTCATTTAAAATTAAATCAAAATATTCAGGCTTTCCATATGAAGATAATCCCATCATTTTATATTCATCACCATAATTTTTAAAACCGATTAATTGAGTAAAGCATTCAAAAAAAATTCCTAACGAATGTGGAAATAAATATTTCTTTAATATTTTGATCTCCTTTTGAGTGCACTTTGCGATACAAATACTAGTAAAATCACCAAAACCATCAATAGAAAGACCAACAGCTTTATTAAATTCCGATGGATAGAAAGCAGATGCTATGTGAGACAAATGATGATCTATGTAATGAATTTTTATTTTTTTATTAAAAGAAAATGGTTTAAAGCATTGATTCAAATCATTTAATAAATTTTTTTTTTTCTTTAATCTTTTAAATATTTCATATTTTTTTTTTCCAAATAGGTAGTTTTTTAAAAAATAGATTATTTTTTGATTTATATTTGATAAAGGATTTGTATTAATTGAAATATCCGAAATATCTTTAATATCAATTTTAGTATATTTTAAAGCTTCTTTTATAGATTCAATTGGCAACCCGGCCCAATGTTTATTTCTATTGATTCTTTCTTCTTCAATAGCAAATAACAATTTACCATCTTTAATAATGCAGGCTGAAGAGTCAGCATGATTACAATTTAAACCCAAAATTATACTCATAAAAGCTTAATAATATGTTTTAATTAAAATTAAAACAGAAAATGACCATTATCTTTAATTTTGTCAAAATTGGTGTAGATAATATCTTTTATGAAAGCGTTTAATTTAGTTGCAACAAAAAACAGTAGTGGAACCAAAACATTTATTAGCAATTTGCTTTTGCAAATTAACAATGCTGACCTTAAAGATACTATAATAGTATTCATTTCTAAATCTTACTTAAAACTTGTTCATGCAAAATATAATAAAAAAGTTATTTATAAAGTTAAACCTAATTATTTAAATAATTTCATTTTACGGTCAATTTGGCTTCATTTTTTCTTACCATTTGAACTTAAAAATTTAGGAATTAAAATTTTATTTTCACCACTTAATTACACTCCTTTTTTAATAAAATTTTTTAATGTTAGATCAATTCTTTTTGTCCATACAGTTATGCCTTGGGAATATCCTCACCTCTTGCCTGGCACTTTACTTAAAAACAAATTAATTAAAAAACTTATGGAATTTTCAATTAATATATCCGAAAAAGTGATAGTTCCATCTAAATATGCCAAAGATATAATTTTAAAAAAAACTAATAAAAACGATTCTGATATAAGTGTAGTTAATTTAGGCGCAGATCATATTTTGAAAAGTGAAAATATGAAATTTAAATTAAAAGATTTTGATTATGAACAAAAATATATTTTTTCTGTTTTGTCATGCGTAGAATATCACAATATAATAAATCTTCTAAAAGCTTATAAATTTTTAATAAATGAATCAATTATAAAATTTAAATTTGTATTAGTATTAAAAATTCTAGATAAAAATTACTATTTCCAAATTAGAAATTTTATAAAAAAAAATTTTTTAGGGGATCAGATAATAATATTTAAAGATTTGGATAATGAATATCTGCATAATCTTTATAAACATTCGAATATCTATATTTTTTCCTCTTACTCTGAAACTTTTGGTTTTTCAACGCTCGAGGCTATGGAATTTAATATACCATCTTTGGTATCAGAAACATCTGCTCTAAAAGAGATAAATGGTGATTTTCCGACCTATTTTGATCCAGATGATATAAAAGATATAGGTAATAAATTATTAAAAATAAGTTCTAACGATAAAATAGATTTAGAACCAATTAAAATTAGACAAAAAAAAAGATATACCTGGAATAAATGTTTTAATGAAATATTCCAAATTATTTATAAATAGTATTGAATATCAAAATTTTTTTATGTTTAAATCCATCTAAATTTGTTTTTCCCGAAGGTGCTTTCCCATACCAACCCAAATAATATTTGAAAGATCCTAATGATTTTTCAGTTTGATTGTAAACTTTTGCATTAATCATTAAATATGGATTATTAATGAAACCATTTTTATTTATTCTCAAAAGGTTTTTTGAAATATTAAATACAATACATAAAAAAAGAATTATCGTTATAAAATTAGTTTTAGAATTCAAGTGAAATTTTTGAAATAAAAAAATAATAGTTATTATAGAAAAAAATATAAATAAATAATGTGACATTCTAATAACAGGAAGTTTAAAAATAAAAACGTAAAATGTAATAATAGTTAAGAATACAAAAATATTTAAAATTTCTTTAGATCTAAAATTATAAACTGGATTTTTGTTTAGACTTGATTTCTTAAATGAAAATAAAACTAATGATAGTGAAAATAAAGTCGTTACTGTAAATTCTATCAATTCTATTTTGCTTCTATTAAACCAAGTTTCTATCCAATTAAAATTTTTGACGTAATCAATATCTTCTAAATTACCATTATATTGGTCCCAAGATTTGTTTAACACTTCATTTAAAAAATACCATTTTTCTGCAATTTCTTTAGCACTCCAGCTAACAAAATCAAAGCAAGAAATTGGCAAAGGGTAAATCAGGCATCCACTAATTAATATATTTTTTAATAAATAACTAAAAATAAAAAAATAGATTGGTAAAAAACTTAAACTTAATAATAAATTAAATTTATTGTACTTAACAATATAATACAATGGAATTAATCCTATAAAGAAAAAATTTATTTTAATATAAAAAATAAAGATAGAGATATAAGTTAAAAATAGAATGTTTTCTGAAATCATTTTAGGTTGAGTGTTTATTAAAAAATTTTTGATATAGAATGAAATAAAAAAATATAAAGCTAAAAAAGCAGGTCTGTCTAATCCAAATTCTTTTAATCTAGTATATTTTATCAAAATAAAGGTAATTAGAAAAAGTAATATAGGTGCAAAGACTGAAATTTTTTTTTTAATAATTGCATTTTTAAAATCAAAATAAAGTGCACCGAGTATTAGAAAAAAAAATAATCCATTTAAAACATGAATATCTTGAAGTCTGGAATAATCAAAATTGAAATAAGAATGTGAAATAAGCCAAATTGATGAAGTTCCAAACGCCCAATGCAAGTGGCTCAATCCAATAATATAATTAGTGTTATCAGTGTTATTGATATATTTGTAATGATAATGATTTAAATCATCAGAAAATTGACTACCATAAATGTTTAATATTATTAATATAAAAAACATAACATACGTCATGTCAATTTTTTTTATTTTGATGGAAAGAGCAGTTTTTTTATCAAAATAAATAAAGATCAAAATAAAAATTAAATTTATATAAATAACATTATCATTTAACGGAAAAAAAAAATTTAATGATTGAGCAACTAATGATGTAAATATTATTCCAAAAAAAGCAATTTCAAAAAAATTAAAGCGGTATTCATTATTTTTTAAAAAATCTGTAATAAATTTTCCATTGTAAAATATTAAAAAAAGAAACAACAAGAAATGGCTTACAATATTAATCACAAATTTCCTCTAAATTTTTTTGAATTATTGGCTAGTTTTAAAATACCATAATAGTCCTTTTCATGAGGAAGTAAAAATTTTAAATATTTAGTTTTATTGTAAATAAGAATTGTTAATAATGGGTATCTTTCAATCCACCTAGCTGTTTTATATTTTAAAATATTAAAATTAAAAATCATAGATTAATCATTTATTAAAAAAATATATAAAACAAAATAAATGACGATTGAACAAATGAAAACTATTAAAGTATTTATGAAGATGCTAGATAAAAATGGTAGTACCGATAAAAAACTATAAGGCATGAATACTGTATCTTTATTAAATCTTCTCATCAAAAGATGATGAAAATGATTTTTATCTGGATCAAATGGAGACCTTTTTTTAATGACTCTGTTAATAGTTATTCTAATCGTGTCAATTGCTGGTAAAAACATTAATAAGAAAATTTCGTCACATTTTATAGAATAATCAATATTATAATTAATAATGAATAGTGCTGCAAAGACAATAGATATCAAGCTTGATCCACTATTCCCTAAAAATATCTTATCTTGTAAATTAAAGATCAATATTAAAACTAATGATAATAACAAAAATATTAAAAAATAATCATTTAAAGATCCAAAGATTATAAAAACAATTAGCCAAAAAATTCCAAGGGAAGTAGTTATACCATTCGCTCCATCGGAGAAATTTATTATATTAAAAAAAAAATATATGCAAAAAATAGTAAAAAAAATATTTGCTTGGTTAAGATTTATCACATAATTAAAGTCTTTAAATATTAGAGAATTTACAATTAATTTTTCGTTAAAAGGGATTATTAAAAATAATATAATAAATATCATTATGGTTTTTTTGCTTGGAGTTAATGATGATCTATCGTCAATTAACCCTAGAATTAAAAAAAAACTGCTTAAAAACAATAATGAAATTAACAAAGATAAGTTAAAGTTTAAATCTTTGTAAAAAAAAATTAAATTCACAACTAAACTTAAAAAAAAAATGTATCCACCTAGAAGAGGGACAGGAAATGTGTGAATTTTTCTTATATTGTCTGGATAGTCATATATAACTATATTATAAGGAATTTTTTTAACATTTTTAATTATTAAGATACTAAAAACTAATATTGTAATATTTGGTAATAAATAAATCATAATTATTTCATATATCTTAATATTGGTTTAAATATTATATTATTAAATTACATAATCTAGAAAATAAGATATTTTGAATGAAAACATATTTACAAGAAAATATTGTGAATCTTAAATTTATAGAAAAATTTACAAAATTGTTAATATTTTTTATTCCAGTGTCTTTAATTCTAGGAAATGCTGTTTTAAATATAAATTCATTTTTAATAATATTGTTGCTTTTTTTTCTTGGAGTTTTAAATAAGAAATTTTTTTTAAATTATAAAAAAATTTTTATTGTTTTTTCTTTTTTTTGTATTTTGTTAGTATTGAATATTATCTTTTCTATTAATCAGTCATCATCAATAATTTCAGCTTTAGGTATAGTTCGTTATTTTTTTCTGATGATCGCAATTTTATATTGTTTAGAGACTGATGAAAATTTTCTCTTTAATTTTTCAAAATATTTATTTTTGATTCTAACTTTTGTAGCATTGGACACTCTTTACCAATATTTTTTTGGTCAGGATATTTTTGGAATTAAAAATACCTCACCACATGGTCAAAGATTAAATGGCCCTTTTGGAAACGAATATGTTGTTGGATCTTATTTGTCAAAACTATTTTTTATATCTTTGTCATATTTAATAATAAAAAAAAATCTTTTAAAATTATATTTTTATACCTAATTTTCATACTCTTTATTACATTATTAACTAAAGAAAGAATGGCATCTTTAATGCTTGTTTCAACTTGCCTCATTTTTTTATTTTTTCTAAAAAATTTAGAATTCAAAAAAAAATTGATTGTAGTAATTTCTTTTTTAATTTTAACTTCATCTTTAGTATATAAAAATCAGAGTATAAAGAATCATTTAGTATTTAGAACTTTAGACCAATTAGGAATGGTTACTGATTCAAGTCAAAAAAAAATCATTTTAAAACAAGAAAAAAGAATATTTTTTGATAGTCAGTGGGGTGCCCATTTTTTAACTGCTTATAATATTTTCCTTGATAATCCTGTGTTTGGGACTGGCATCAAAACCTTCAGGAAAGAATGCGGTAATAGCAAGTATGATAAAATTAATTCATCAAGTGTGGAAATAAGATGTACTACACATCCACATAATATCTATTTAGAAATAATATCTGAAGGGGGCTTAATTTTATTTATTTCATTTGTATTATTAAATATTTATTTATTTTACAAATTGATCCTTAATATATTTATAAAAAAAATAAATGTAGATTTATCTTTATTAACATTTTGTAGTTTTTTATTATTATTTTCACCTTTTCAAACTACAGGATCATTTTTCTCAACTTGGAATGGTTTTTATTATTGGCTGATTTATGCTTTTATTATTTTTGTATTGAATGAAAAAAATGATTTTAACAATAAAAAATTTATTTAAATAAATTATAACATGTAATACATCTTATAGCACTAAAACCATCTTGCTATGTAATCTTTTTTCCTTCACTATAAGTTCTTCCAAAATATTTTACGCCAACTTCATAAATTCGTAAGTTTTTTTTTGAAATTTTAGCAGTTATTTCAGGTTCAAAACCAAAACGATTTTCTTTCAAATTAATATTCTTAATAACTTCACTTTTAAAAGCTTTATAACAAACTTCTATATCCGTAAGATTTAAGTTTGTGAATATATTAGATAATAAAGTTAGTATTTTGTTTCCTACCATATGCCAGAAATACAAAACTCTTTTTTCCTCTGAACCAACAAATCTTGAGCCATAAACTACATCTGCAATACCATTTTTTAGAGGTTTAAGTAATTTATCGTAGTCACTTGGGTCATATTCTAAATCAGCATCTTGAATTAATAACATTTAAATTTACAATATTTTATATATGTTCGATAATTATTGATTTATGAATAAAGAATTTAGTGATTTTTATGATTGATTTAAGTATTATAATTCCTGTTTATAATGAGTCTAAAACTATAGAAGAACTACTTAATAGAGTTCTTAATATTGAAATCAATAAAGAGATAATTGTAGTTGATGATGCATCCAATGATGGAACAGATAAATTGTTATTAAAGTATGAAAATAAAATAAACAGATTAATAATTCATAAAAAAAATTTAGGTAAAGGAGCATGTATAAAAAGTGCTCAAAAATATGTATCTGGAAATTATGTTGGTATACAAGATGCAGATTTGGAATATCATCCCAAAGATTTAGTTAAAATTGTTGATTACATGAAAAGAAATGACGCCACTGTAGTTTATGGTTCTAGAGTTTTAGGAAAAAATAAATTTGAAAATACCCAAAATTTTACTCATTTAATAAGAATTTGGGGTAATGTTTTTTTAACAAAATTTTCAAATTTTATTAATAATCAAAATTTGACCGATGCACACACTTGTTACAAAATGTTTGATGCCAAGTTTTTTAAAAATATAAATTTACTAGAAAATGACTTTAGTTTTTGTCCCGAGATAACAACAAAACTTTCAAAAATGAATATTGAAATTAAGGAAATAGAAATAAATTATAATGGCAGAACTTATGATGAAGGGAAAAAAATTAAAGCAATTGATGGTTTGTATGCAATTTTGACAATTTTAAAATATAAATTTTTTAAATGAAATTATTTTCATTTTTTTTTAAATAGAATATATTTAAATTTGTATGATTTTTAATTTAAGTAGGGCGTGTAGCTCAATAGTAGAGTACCTCGTTGACATCGAGGGGGCAGTAGGAGCGTAACCTACCAGTCCCACCATTTACAGCAGATTATATCTGATTAAATAATTTTGAATAAATTTTGCTATGCACTTTTGGATCAAATCTTTTTAGATTTTTTCTTGCTACAATTGTTTTTTTATTGAGTTTATTTGGAGATTTAAAGTGAATTATAATTTTTTTAGCTAAGCTTTGAAAATCACCAACTTTAATGAGGTCGCCACCTTTACCATTAAGTAGTATTTCAGAAGGTCCTGCATTAGCATTTGTAGATATGACAGGTGTACCAATTGTAATAGCTTCAATAAGTACATTAGCCAAACCTTCATAAACAGATGTTAGAATCAGCAATTTTGATTTTTTCATATAATTGTAGGGATTATAAGTTTTATTAATTATCAATATCTTATTAGAAATTTTTAAATTTTTTGCTAAAATTTT
>MDSW01079392.1_pt1 | contig 18797 bp, 2 predicted proteins | sample 811171 | NCBI WGS metagenome assembly MDSW01 (sample SAMN05326641, study PRJNA326480) | marine metagenome | isolation source: seawater | place: Atlantic Ocean: North West | collected 2012 | reverse complement strand
GGTCGAGCCGAGCCGCCGCGAGAGCCGCCGCCGCCGCCGAGTTTCGAGCCGCCGCCGCCGCCGAGTTCGGCGCGGCGAGGGGCGGGGCGAACGGCGCCCCGGGATCGGCGGCGGCGGCGGCGGCGGCGTCCCCGCGAGGAAGCGCGGGGAGCGGGGGGGGCGGGAGCGGCGCGGCGTCGCCCCACACGGGGACGGGGGGGATCGGAGCCGCCGGGATGGGGACCGCGGGGATGTTCCCGTCCCCGCTGAGGATGGGGATGGGGATGGGGATGGGGATGGGGCCCGCGGCGGGGATGGGCGCGGGGATGGGGCCCGCGGGGATGGGGATGGGCGCGGGGATGGGGCCCGCGGGAATGGGGCCCGTGGGGATGGGGATGGGGCCCATGGCGGGGTTCGGCATGGCCCCGAGCGCGATGATGCTCCAGCTGCAGCAGCAGCAGCAGATGATGCTGGACCAGATGCAGCAGCTCCACCTCCAGCAGCAGCAGCAGCAGCAGCAGCAGCAGCAGCATCTCCGCGCGGGCGCTCGTCGCAGCGCCCCCGGCGGGAGCCTTGTCTCCCCTCGCGGCGGCGACGCGTCGTCCGCAACGATCGACCCCGACCGCCTCCGCGTCGTGTTCGAGCTCGTTCGCGCGAACGCGATCGAGGAGGTGGTGGCGCTCGTGGATTCGCGCGCGATCGACGTGGACCTCGCGGACGCGCGCGGGAACACCGTTCTCATGGCGTCGTGCGCCGCGGGGCACAGGCGGATGACGAAGCAGCTGCTCAAGCGCGGCGCGGGGGTGAATCGACGAAACGCCGAGGGGGACACGCCGCTGCACTTCTGCGTCGCGGGGGGGCACGTCGAGCTGGGGGAGTACCTCCTTGGGAAGGGCGCGGACGAGAGGGCCGTCAACGCCAGGGGGGTTAAGCCGTTCGGGGGGTAGCGGCGAACGGGGAAAGTGAGAGCCGAGCGGAGAGGAGCGAGAGTGGAGGCGAGGCGAGGCGAGGTGAGGCGAGGTGTTTTTTTCTGAATTGAAAAAAAGTCTCTTGGAGTCGACGCCGCGAAGGTTTGTTCTTCTCTCATCCTCGGACCTCGCGCGGCGAGCAAGACGTGTGGTTTCGCGGTGGAGAAGGTGCGCCCGCGAACGACGAGCGGGTGGTGGAGAGGATGCGCGCCTCTCGACCACGCGCTCGTCCGTACGGGGAAAGGACCCCCGGTGACTTTACCGAGAATCGAACTCACCGTCTCCACAGAAACACAAAATTTGCCAAAATTGGGGTAGCAACATCGAGCACGTCTTGCTCTCGGGTCACGCGGCGGCGAGCGCGACGTGTCTTTCCGCGTTGGAAGAAGTATCCCGCGATGCAGACGAGGGGGTGGTGGAGGCCGGATGGAGCCCTGGCCTCGACCACCCGCTCGTCGAGCGAACGAACTTCACGAACTGAGTACTTCATCCAAAGGAAAGCTGACAGCCCGGAAGATGTTGTCGAACGTCGCGCTCGCCGATCGTCTTTTTTTCTCGGACTCGCCGCTGTTTCTTCTACGCGTCGTCGAGCACGTCTCGGAGGGTCCCCCCTCCCTCGCAGCGTATGCTCCCGGCGTTGTCTCGGATGCGCTGCCTGGTTTTCCCTCCGCACTCGTCGAGCGTCAGGCCGGCCTCGGACATGCACCCGGACAGCGCGTCGATGACGTCGTCGAGGCCTTCGCCGCACGGCACCTCGACGTCTCCGGACCTCGCGAGCGCCGCTTCGGTGACGGCTGCGAAGCACGTGTCGCCGCAGAGCCCGTCCGGGTCCGCGATGCACGTCCGCGCGACGGCGGTCTGCGTGTCCGCGTCGACGGTCGGGCACTCCCACGCGCGCGCGGCGACGAAAAGGAGCGGCATCAACGCCGCGGCGACGACCGCGCACGGCGTGGGCGCGAGGCGGGGCATGACGAGGGCGCACGTGCGGCGAAGACTAGCGGGGGGAGGAAAACGCGTCGCGGGTCTTGTCTCATCGTGCAAGATTCGTCGAGTCGTTGTTTTCGGCGATTCTTGGAATCGCCGACGAGGGGTTTTCTCAGGCGCGTCGGCCCCTCGGCCCCTCGCGCGCGAAGACGCCGACGCGCGCGGACGCACGCATGCGCGCGAAGTCGAGCCCGAGGAGAACTCCCCCGATGGAGGCGATCGCGCCGCCCTCGGACGGGTCGGAGTTGTCCCCGTCGCGCTCCCCGCCCCGGCGCGAGGGCGACGACGCGTGCCTCGGCGCGAACGAAGCGGACGCGACTCTGCCCGCCAGTTTCCCCCTGCCCGTGTTGTTCCTCGAAGGCCCGCGCGCGGACTGGAACGGGGCGGACGACGCTCCCGCGCCCGCCCCGGACGACGTCCCCGAGGAGGCGGGCGAGGCGATCCGCGCGACGCGCGAGGAGGCGGCGCCCGCGGACGCGCCGATACGCGCCGCGTCGCCGACGATATCGCCCAGGCCGCCGCCCTGTTCGAAAAGAAGGCAAAAGGCCACGCCGAAGAGGCCCTGGGGGAACGACGAGGCGAGGACGCACGTGCGCTTCTGCGAGGCGGAGCGCCCGAAGATCGTCGCCGCGAACCCCGAGTTCACCGAGGGCGAGGTGGCGGAGGCGCTCAGGGCGAGGTGGCGCGGGATGTCCGACGCCGAGAGGGCCGAGTACGCGTGCGCGAACGCGTGGCCCGGGCGATACGCCACGGGCTCCTGGCTGATGGATTTCCCGCGAAACGACGTTTCGTCCGAAGACGTTTCGTCTTCCTCCGAAGAAGAAGGCGCGGAAAAAGACGCGCGAAGCCCCGAACCGATTCCCGAACGAAGCCCCGAACCGATTCCCGAACGAAGCCCCGAACCGATTCCTGAGCGAAGCGACGACGTCATCATCCTCGATGAGGAGGACACCGCGCGCGCCGAGACGAGCGCGCGAGCGAAGGAAGCCGAGGCCGAGCGGACGCGCGACGGCGCCGGAGGAAACGCGAGGAGCGCCGACGCCGAAAAGGAGGCGTCCCCCGAAAAAGAAAAAGTAAAACAACGAAAGGAAACCTTTCGTGTCGTGGCCGCGCGGAAGTGCGCGCCGCGCCGCGAGGTGGTGTTCCTGGACGAGCCGCCCGCGCCCGAACCCCCGGCGGAGTATTGGAAGCGCGTCTCGGCGGCGCTCGAGTCGGAGGCGACGGCATCGTCGGACGACGACGACGACGACGACGACGTCCCGCTCGCGGCGCTGGTTCCTCGCGCCGCCGCCGCCGCCGCCGCCGCCGCCGCCGCCGAGAACTCCTGCTCCTCCCCGCGCCCGCCGCCGGTATCCCCGAACTCGTCGCCGGATCGAGCGCCGGAAACCTCGGGCGGCGGCGCCGGGGTCGGGCGCCCGAACTTACCGGCGGGTCCGACGTCGCGACGCGAGGTCTCCGACCCTCCGCTTCTCCCCGCGCCCTCTCGCTCGCGCGGCGGCTCCGACTCGCTCAACTCCTCCCTCGTCGCCGCGGCGACCGCCCCCCGCCCGCGCCGCGAGCCGAGCGACCCCGACGTCGGCCCCGGGACGCTCTTCGTCGGCGCGGAGGTGGCTCGGCGGTACGGCGATATCGTCGGCGACCGCGGCGCGAAGTCGTTCAGCCGCGGCGGGACCGGCGACGGCGGCGAGGTGCTCGACCCCGAGGATATCGACCGCATCGACCGCCCCGGCGTCGTGCGGGGGTTCGCGCAGAACGCGCTGTTCGGGTGGGTGTACGAGGTGGAGTACGCGGGCGACGACGCCGGGGATACCGACGAGCTGACGTGGCCGGAGCTCCTGGTCGCGCTCGCGCCCGAGACGCGCGACGCGAAGGTCTCCCCGCGATCGAAACGCGTCGCCGACGAGCTCCTCGCGATGGAGACGGACGCGAGGTACGAACGCGTCAAGGCCATGCGCGCGCCGTATTTGAGCACGCGAGACAACGCGTGCGGGTACTTATCGGTGGGTTTATGCGGAATCAAGGGGCCGTACTATCTGAAATCCCGCGGGGACGCGCCGGTGTACCAGGCGTTCGCCGTCGACGCCGACGGCTCGAACCACTATTTCGCGTGTCACTTCCCCACGCGGTGGGGCGCCGCCGCCGCGCGCGATCTCTTCGCGCGCTCGCTCGCGCATTACGGACCAGGGACGCCCGAGGGCTCCGCCGGGCGCGTCAACTTCCCGGTCGACATGCCCTGGGACGATCTCGTGGGCGTCGCGCTCGCCGGCGCGAACGACGCGCTCTGGGAGGAATCCGAGGCGGCGAAACCCAAGGCGACGCGCGCCAAGTCGACCAGGGCGGCGGCGGCGGCGCGAGGGGGAAGGGCCGGGACGGGGTTGGGGGCGGACGCGGCGGAAAAGGCGTCGGGGCCCGTCGACGGACGCGAGCCCGCGAGCGACGGCGACCGCCGAGGGGACAAGACGCGCGCGACGCGCGGGAAACGCAAGTCGGAGTACGAGGTGTTCGAGGAGATCTCGCGCGGGTTCGCGAACGCCCGCGCGCTCGAGAAGAGACGCCCGCGAGCGCCGGACCGGTTCGTCGCGGGACCCCACCGATACCGTCCGCCGAAGCCTTTCCCGAAATCAATCGCCGCGGGTGACGCGTCGGCGGCGCGCGGCTTTTCGACGCCGTCGGACTCGACCGATCGCTCCGGCGCGCTCACTCCCGCCGCTCTCACGCGCAGGTACGAGGCGGAGCCCGCGCCGCCCCCGCGCGTCGCGCACGAGCGCGCCCGGGCGGCGGCGAGAGAAGAAAAAGGCGAAAAAGCTTCCGCGGCGGCGAAAAAGAAGCGGACCGACCGTCCCGCGCGAGGCGGACCGACCGAACCGGGCGAGGGCCTCCTGGATGCGGCGACGTTCGTGGAGACGCTCAAAAAGAAGGACGGGTTCACGCCCATCGTGAGCGGGGTGTGGTGCCCCGTCCCGGCCGACGAGGCCCCGGGGGGCAAGAAGAACGAGGAGGGGCGGTCGTCCGAGGTCGCGCTCCGCGCCGAGGGGCCGTCGCCCGCGCCTTCCTCCGTCGCGGGACTTCGCGCCGAACTCGAGGCGATTCGCGAGTTATTCGAAGGGGGGCTCGTCGATAAAGACAAAGCCGCCGCGCTCAGGAAGAAAGTCATCGACGCGTGGGGCGGCGGCGGGGGATGATTGCGGGTGCGGCGGGGGCGGCGCGGGGTGACGCGTGATGACTACGATGCTGCGTGCTAATAAACCAGTTGGGTTTCTAATACCCGCCGACGCGACGACCGGGTTCACGCGGGGCCCGCCCCGGGACCCGCCACCGGACCTTCGCGTCGGCGTCTCATCAAAGTATACCGTTTCTTTTTCCCCTCCGTTCGGGACCGCGCCTCCTCCTCCTCCTCCTCCTCCTTCTTCCCCCCTCTCGCTCACGTCGCGAGCGAGAGCAAGAGCGCGGTGCCTCGTTTGATCCAGAAGTCCGAGTCCCCGACGCCTCCCTTGAGATCGACCATGATCATGAACGACGGGCGCTCGCGGCTCCCCGTCCTCACGGGGTACATGTACAGCGGGCACTGGTAGACGCCCTTGTCCTTCTTCTTTTTCGAATCCGTCGGGCGAAAGTGCACGACGGGCATCTCCACGATGAGCTCCATGGGGTTGGGTTCGCACAGGCACAGGTCGCCCTGGTCCCACCCCGCGCCCTCCAGGAACATGTTCTTCACGTACACCCCCTCCTTCGGCTGTTCTTTCAGCTCCTTCTCCTCCTGCGTCATCACCTGGTAGTCGAAGGAGAGCGTGTCGATGGGGATGGCGTTTTTTCGCGCCGTCGTCTGCAGGACGGCGGTGAGGAAGCAGCTCGGGTACGTGAACCCCGCGAGCCAGTAGCACTTGGGGTACGTGTTCTCGATCCAGTCCCCGATCTGTTCCAGCCTCGCCATGAGGTCCCTGGTCCAGCTCCCGAGCGGTTTCAGGCTCGGGTACGACTTGAGGTACAGCGCGGGCACCTTGTTCGACGCGAGCGCGTCGAAGATGGCGTCCAGGTCGGCGGACATCACCACCAACCCCTTGATTCCCTTCTTGAGCAACTTGAGCGTGCGCAACACCGTCTCGATGAGGATGTTGTACCGCTCCACCTCCTGGAACAGGGTGACGTGCAGCGGGCTCGGGTCGTGCGCCTTGTCGCGCATGAGCTTCTCGTGGTTGAACGGCTGCGGCACCTGCGACAGCATGTCGTCGATGATGCCGTCCACGAGCGCCTCCGCGCCGCCGTCGCCGCCGCCCGCGCTCGCGCCAGTCTTCGGCTGCAGGCTCAGGCAACTCTCCAGCGTGATCGTCGAGTCCGTGATCATGTACGAGATGTCCGCGTTCGGGTGCTGCCCGAAGGCCTCGGGCCGGTCCGTCAGCGGCAGCGTCGCGATGTACTCGCGGTACGACGATAACGGGCCTTCCCTCGGGATGAAGTACTCGGGAAGGTCCGAGAGCGGGTACTCCTCCGTCGCCAGCGCGGCTTCGCAAAAGTACTGGTTCAGGTACCCGGCCAGAACCCTCCGGTCGATCTCGTCCGTCACGCGCCCGCCGTAGTTCGCCTCGGAGATGAGGTACTTCAGCGCGTCCCACGGCGTATCCTCGTACGAGTCCAGGTAGGTCTTCAGCAGATCGTCGGACACCGCGTAGTCCGTGTCGTTGAAGTCGTACGCGATGTTGATGCCGAGCGTCCTGAATTTCCGCCGCTCGAGCATGACGGCGTGGAAGTACGTCAGCGCGAACAAGAGCTTGGCGTACTTGTGCTGCGTCTGGCACTGCGAGAAGCTCTCCTCGGTGACGCACGTCTGGTACAGTCGCGCCAGGTTCGCGCGTAACCCCTTCGGCGGTTCCGTCGTCATCTTCACCCCGCGCTGGAGGATGGCGAGCGGGAAGTGCGGGGTGGGGTTGGAGGAGAGCCAGAGCCTGAACGTCTCGTGCGGGGTCTTCTCCTCGAACGCCTCGATGATTTTTTGGAGGTCGGGCAGCCACGAGATCATGAGGTGGCAGTTGGCGAGGAACACCCAGTTCCCCTTCCGCACCGCCTCCGCGATGAGCCGCGTCGCCACCTCGGCCTGGCCCTGGCCCAGCGCGATGGAGTGGAACTTCTCCCCCAGGCCCTTGGCTTCGGCGAGTTGGCGCAGGTTCGCCGTCGGGTCGACGCCCGGGGAGAGGACGAAAATCAGCGGGTCCGTCGGGGTGGAGTCCGCGTACGTCTCGTTCAGGTCCAGAACCGGCGGCTCCACGAACCGATGGCCCATCGCGTTCGCGACGTACGTCGTCGCCGCCTTCTCCACGCGGTCCATCCGCAGGCACCGGACCAGGATCATCCTCTGGAGTTCGTTGCATTTGGACTCCCAGTCCCCGGGGAGTTGGGCCGATTTCGGATCCTCGGGATTGGCGTCGCGGTACCAATCCTCCCAATCGATCACGTCCTCCTCGAACGATTTCGTGATGCCGATGAAGTGCGGCACCTGCTGCTCGAGCTCGACGACGTTGTCCCACGCGAGCTCGGAGATCCAATCCGGCGCCGGGTTATCGGGCTGGTCCGAGCGGTCCAGAACCGTGCCGCCGCGGAGGAAAAACTGCCACTCCGACTCGTTCACCTCCTTGGCGTTCTGTTGGATCCGGACGCACATCTGCAGCGAGAGCAAGAGCTTGTGCGCCTCGAACAGACCGCGCGCCGTGTACTTGTACACCGCGTACGTGTGGTAGTCGTTGAGGGCCTTGATGCGCTCGTCCAGGTTCTCGGACTTGGGCGCGTTTTCCATCGACGCGTGGAACAGCTTCGCGTACGCGTCGAGCGAAAATTGGTACATCGGGTCGATGTTGGCGAGGTCGTAGAGGACAAAGTATAAGATGGCCGCGCGGATGGAGCACGGGCGGTAGAGGTTCGAGGCTTCCTCGATGCGCTTGGACGTCTTCTCCGCCACCTTCAGCGACTCCGTGACCTCGTCCGAGGTCACCTTGGAGTCGTTCAGGGTGTTGATGAGCTCGATGTTGTCCAGCAGCGACCCGGTGGCGTTGGAGAGCAGATCGAGGAGCTGGTCCTCGAGCTCGGCGATGGTGCGCTTGCCCTCGGCGACTTTGATCACGAGCGCGTTGCGCTCGGCGTCCAACTCCTCGCGCTCGTGCTTCACGACGACGCTCAGCAGCTGCGCCTCCAGGCCCTGCTCCTTCACCGCGAAGTTCACGATCGTGACCTTCGTGCTCACCTCGGGGGTATAGTGCGGGTTGGAGAGCTTGCTCGTGAGGTACAGCTTGAAGTCGGGGTTGTAGTCCACCTCCTTATCCCCGAGCTTGATCATCACACTGTTGCCCTTCTTGATGAAGGACTTGCTCAGGACGGGCTCCAAGACGGGGTCGATCTCCTCCTGCACGTCCTGGATCAGCACCGGCTTCCCGTTCAAGATGGCGCCCTCCATCTGGCGCACCATGTCCGGCATGTCCAGCGTCACCACCTTGAGGTCGCGCGCCTTCTCCATGTTCTTGATCCACTTGTTCCCCTGGCCCTGGGGATCGATCAGGAGCGGCCACCGCGTCCCGCGCGTCACCATCACGCCGTTCTCCGTCGAAAAGGCGTCCGCGGGCAAGCCGTCGATGTTCCAGTCCCGGACGTCCGAGGGGTCCGCGAGGAACAGGGCGAAATCGAACGACGGGGAGGCGGGGATGCCGAGATTTGCCACTTGCGGGAGCCACGTCTGCTTCACGAGCTCGTCGCGGTACTCCGAGGGGAACGGTCCCGCGTACGACATGAACGCGGAGGCGATGACGACGTCGCCGGGGAGCGCCGCCGTCTGCTCGTCGAGCGTCTCGATGCTCGCCTCCCACCGCGTCTTCTCGCCCGCCAAGCCGTTCAGGAGCTTCTCCGCGCGCTCGAGCTTCTCCTCGAGGTCCGCGAGGTTATCCTCCAGCGCCTGCTTCTTCGCGGTCGCGGTCTCGTACTTCTCCTTGAGCGCCTGCACGGCGTTGATCACCTCCTGGAGCTTCGCCTCAGCCACCGCCAGCTCCTCCTCCTTCTTCTTCAAACTCGCCCTCGCCGCGTCCAGCTTCGCCTGCTTCGGCGCCACCTCCTTCGAGACGTTGCCGTAGATGAACATGGCGTGCACCCACTTACACATCCCCACGCACGCGCTGGACACGTTCGCCATCACCTCGGGCGTGTATTTCGGGTCGTTGACGTACTTCTTCATCTTGTTCAGCAGCGCGTCGTCGAGCTTGGACTTGTCGAAATTCTTGAGCTGGCCGAGGAGGTCCTTCCCGAGCTCCTTCTTCGCCGTGTCCCAGTTTTGCGTCTTCTTCAGGACCATCATGACGCCCTTCATGCACAGCTCCACGAGCTCGGGGGGCTTGGAGAAGGTCCTGAGCACGTCGGTGTCTTTCTTCTGGAGCACGTTGAGCGCCTCCACCGCGGCGTCGAGCGCGGGCATCGCCTTGTCGAGACCGGCTTGGCATTCCGCCGCCACCGCCGACGCCGCCTCGGTGTCCTTCGCGATCTTCGCCTTCTCCCCCTGCACGTGCTTCTCCTGCTCGTCCGCCTCGCGCTTCTCCGCGACGATCGTGACCAGGAGCTCCTCGCACTGCACCTTGGCCTCGGCGACGACCACCTTCTGTCCCTCCGCCTTCACCTGCAACTCGCCCACCTTCACGTCCGTCTCCGCGAGTTTCAACAAACCGCCCCGGAGCTTCTGCGCCTTGCCCTGGAGCTGCGCGCGCTTCTCCCCGAGCAACTGCCTGTACCCGTTCACGAACTCCAGGTAATTCGTCGGCGTGACGTAGTTCTTGCGCTTGAGCGTCGCGAGCATCTCCGCGGACTTCTCCGACGTGCTGCGGTGACACGTCGCGAACACCGCGCACAGAGACTCCTTCACCGTGTCGTCCATCGACTTCTCCTGCTCCATCTGCCGATTCGCCACCTCCTGCAGCGCGTCGCTCGGCCACTCCGTGAACCAGTCGATCGTGCAGCAGTTCACGAGGCCGGGGAACATCCGGCACCGCTCCCTGAACCCGTCTCCGATCGGAGACATGCACAGCACGATGTGCAGGTTGTTGATGACGCGGCCGAGGAAGAAGGCGTAGAGGTGGTCCTGCGTCTCTCCCGCCCCCGCCTGTTTCGCCGCCGGGCGGACGTCCTCGCAAATCCCGGCGAGCTCGTCCTTGGAGAAGAGGTTCGGCACCTCGCCCGAGGTGAGGATGTTGTTGATGTCCTCCAGGAACGTCTCCACGACGATCTGCGTCTCGTCGAACAGGAACACGGTCGGCGCGTTCCCGACGCCGGCTTGGCGGAACATCGACTTGAGGTCCTCGCGAAACTCGACGAGGCGGTAATTTTTGGTGATCTCGATGCTGAAGCACTTGAGCTCGGCGACGTACGTCGCCAGGCGCGCGAGGCTCTTCCGCCCGCTCCCGCCCACGCCCACGAGGAGGGCGTTCCCCCTCGGCTGCTTCAGGACCCTGTGGATCCGGCACACGTGCGCCAGCGCGTCTTTGAAGAGCACGAGGTCCATCGGCGCGTACCCGGGCTCGAGCGCGTACTCCTCCAACTTTTCCGTCAGCGTCTCCTTCAGCCGCCGCCCGTCGGCGACGGCTTCGTACGGCGGGTCGTCCACGTCCGCGCGCATGAACGACACGAACGGCGGGCACTCGCCGTAGAACTGGTCGAACAGCGCCTCCCACGAGCTCCCCAGGACGTCTTTCAGCTTCGAATCGAGTTGGTTTTTCAACCACGCGCGGTCGGCCTCATCCCACATGCGGTCGCCGAAGACGCGGAAACACTCGTGGCACCACAGCTGCAGCATCGCGTCGCGGCCGTCGTAGTACTGCCGCGTCGCCTGCATCGTGCCCTGGATCACCTTCGCGAGGTCGCGCGTGTTGAACAGGTAGTGCGACTTGGAGGGCGTGGGCAGGAGCTCCTCCGCGATGGAGCTGTACAGCTCGATCGTGGCCTTCGTGATGGGATCGCCGAGGGGTTTGATGGCGTCGTCGAACGCGCCGAGCTTGTCGTTGAGGAGCGTGCTGTAGATGCGGTGCAGCTGCGCTTCGCTCGGGTTGGTCATGTTGATCGTCGCGAACACCGCCATGATGCGCTGGGAGAAGGCGTTGCGCCCGCCCCCGGGCGGTGCCATCGAGGCCATGAGCTGGATGTCCTTGATGTTCTTGACCTCCTGTTTCCCGCGGTCGTACCAGAAGCCGTTGTCCGCCCAGAGCTTCAGGAGCTCCAGCGGGGGCATGAACCCAAAGACGGATTTCTGGGGCATGTTGAAGTCGTCGCACAAGACCACCATCTTCTTGCCTCCGGCGGGGCGGAACACCCCCTTGCTCTGTTTCTCCAGCTTCCCCTCGATCGTGTCCTGCAGTGAGTTGCTCGACGTCTGCGCGGAGAAGTTGATGATACAGGAGCTTCGCCCCTCGGGAAGCTCGGCGAGGCACTTTTGCGCCACCATCGTCTTGCCGACGCCGACGTTGCCGACAATCAGCACGTGCTTCTGCACCCCCATCAGAGTGAGCGCCACGGTCTTCGTGCGAAGCGTGTCCACGGTCGGGACCATGATGCGGAAGAAGGGCGTTCCAGGGGGCGGCCGGTACGTGCTGAGCTTGGAGTCCCACGGCGCCCAGTCTTTGGATTTCGCGTCGACGAAGTACTCGTACACGGTGTCCTTCGCCGGCGTGCGGTTGTCGTGCTCCTTCACGAACGCGTCAAACTTGAGCCGGGACGCGTCGTCCAGGCTCGCGCCCACGGACCACACCAGGCAGTACACGAACGTGAGCTCGAGCATCGAGGCGTAGTTCTCCGCGTCCGTTTTATCGAGGCCGGAGCTCGCCGGGTCCGCCATGAGAGCGTCGAAGAGCGTCGTGAACTGACGCACCGCCGCCAGCTTATCCGTCTCCACGAGCTGCTTGCACTTCAGCCGCCGGAACTCGAGCGCCGCCTCCATGAACTTCGTCAGCATCTCGTGCACCGTCTCCACGAACACCTCGTCCTCCTCGTACGTTTTCAGCCAGCTCGTGGCGTACGGCCACCACCCGAGGTCCTCCACGTTGAGGTAAATCATGCCCGCGCGCGACACCGTCGCGGGGCTCGCCTGCGACAAATCCTCAACCTCGAACAGGATGCTCACCTGAGGGGACATCATGATGCGGTCACCGTTCAAGAGCGTCAGGAGCTTGTTGTCGTCCAGCAGCGTGTTCATGGACTCGATCCAGAGCGTGTCCACGGGGCCGTCGAACAGCGTCCACTTCTGCGTCGGTGATTCGTCCATGCAGATGTCCCGCATCACGCGCGACAAGATGCCGTCGGTCCACTCGTGCGTGCCCGGGTCGAAGCACCCGTAAATCTCGTCGTTGGACAGCGCGAGCGGGTTGATGGTGTACACCTTCACCTTCTGGAACTCGCCCTCGCCCTTGCCGTCCTCGCACAGCTGCGCCATCGCCGCCTTCAGAACCTTCCACGCCGCGGTTTTCCCCGCCCCCGTCTTCCCCACGATCATGTTTCCGTGCCTCGCCACCTTGCAGTCGAAAATCTGAATGATCTTCACGATCCAGTCGTCCACCACCTGCAAACCGAGCTCGTCGCACTTTCGCTCGAGCATCCTCCGCAGGTCCCCGCCGTCGTCCGCCGGGAGCTCCACGCCCGGGAACAGATCCCCGAGCAGCGCGCGGAAGAGCGGAATGTCGAGGTACACGAGCTTGGGCATGATCAGATCCTGCATCGTGCGGTACAGGATCGCCTCCTCGGAGCCCTCCGGGTCGATCCTCTTGAACGCGCCCGCGGCGCGCGAGATGGGGATGACGAAGGAGCGGAGAGTGTAGTCGTAGTGGTCCTGCTTCGAGAGCTGCTGCTGCGAGAGCTCCATGATCGCCACCATCTTCTTCGCGAGCGTCTTCGCGCTCGAGAACCCCTCCGCGAACATCATGATCTCCGCGATGAGGGAGAAGTCGGGCACCATCATCGACACGGGTCGGACGATGGCCTTGAGGTTATCGGGAAGCTCCGCGCGCCCGGCGTACCCGGGGTTCATGGTCACGAAGACGCCGCACGAGGGAATCAGCCGAATATCCTGCCCCTCGAAGTGGAACATCTTCGAGCCCTGCTTCACCGCGGCCATGATGACGCCGATCTGCGTGGCGACGACGGACAGGACCTCGACGGAGATGCGGTTGAACTCGTCCAGGCACGCCCAAGCGCCCGTCTGCGCCAACCCGCTGAACATCTTCGCCGTCATCTTGTAATCGACGCCGTCGCTGCAGTTGAAGACGATGACGTACCGCGCCAAGGCTTTCCCGAAATCCTTCACCGTCTCCGTCTTCCCCGTCCCGGCGGGACCGAGCGGGTTCCCGCCGCGCCGCGTGAACATCGCCGCGCCCAGGGTCATGTAGCACCGATCCGTCAGGGGCGTGACCACCAGACGCCCGTTGTTGCCCTGATACTCGTACCCGTACGGAAACACGCTCAAGACTTGCTTCACGACGCAGTCGTCCGCGTCCTTATCCCAGTAGAACCGAAGCTGCGAGACCCACTCGAAGTCCGTCGTGGACGTGCACCCGGCCTTCGACAGCTTGTCGATGGAGTCCCTCGCGTGCACCTCGATCGTGATCAAGGCGACGACTTTCTTGCGGTTCACCTTGTCCAGCTTGGACCGAGTGAGGACGACGAGCTTGTTGAGGTACGAAATCCACTTCTTCTTGAGCGTCTTGATGGACGCCTTGGCCTTGTCCGCGTCGCTCAGCGCCTTCTCGCACTCGGTCGTCCACACGACGCACCCGGCGCTGATGATCATCTGCCCCGGATACTGCTTCACCCAGGCCTCTTTCTTCGTGCCCTTGCTGTTGGTGAGCGTCTCGAAGAGAGATTTTTTGCACGCCGCGTACATGGCGCGCTCGACGTCATTCAGCCACTCCTCGGGGCGCCCGTGCGTCGGCACCTCCTCCCCGAACACGATCGTCTCGCCGTCGGGCGAGTGCATGGCGCTGGAGCCGTAGTTTCGCCTGCCCTCCTCCCCCGGGCGGTGCATCTCGAGCTTGCTGATCCCCTCGAACATGCCCTTGAAGTGCCTCTGCACGTTGAGCGGGTCCTTCGCCTGGCCGAGAATCTCCAGGAGGTCGTCCGAGGAGATGAAGTAGAAGCGCGGGAACTGCTGGCGCTTCTTCTCGAGGTAATCCTCCAGGCTCTTCTGAATCTTGTCGAGCTTCTGCTCCATGTCCGTGAACGCGTCCAGCGTCGCGTTGCTGACGGGCGTCCCGGGTTCGGGCGTCGAGCCCGTGCACGCCAGGATGACGTTGGACAGATTTTTCATCGCGAGCATTTCCCTCACGAACGCCTTGTTCACGCTGTCGAACATCGCCGACTCCTGCGGGAGCTGCTTCCTGATGTCCTCCGAGCCGACGAAGATGTTCTCGAGGTACATCCAGGCCGTCTGCACCTTCAGGACGAGATCGATCATCTCCGACACGAGCATGAGCTTCTGCTCCCAGCTCGTGATCGTCTTCTCGAACGTCATGAAGAACTTGCTCGCCTTCATCGTCGACAGCGTCACGATGTTGTCCTCCAGTTGCGCGTAGACGTCGTCCGTCGACCGAATCTTGTACACCTCCCGGCCCTCTTTGACCTCCACCATGTCCAGGGGGAGCTCCGTCCACTTCGCCTGTATATCGTCGAGCTGGTCTTCGATCGCGAGCTCCTTCGTGGCGTTCGTGGACATCTCCGCGATCGCCTCGGCGTGCAGGTGCAGACCGAGCTCGGTGACCTTCCCGAGCGTGAAGCCGTCCGAGTGCGGGTCAAAGCGGAGCGGCGCCACCATCTCCATCACCTTCTCCCAGTGCCGCGGGCGAATCGCGGGGTTCCGCAGGTCCATGATGAGCGGCATCGTCTTCTTGAAGGCATCGATGACCTCCTTCAGCTCCGCCCAGGAGGGCCACGGACCGCCGTCGCCGAAGTTGATCTGCTTCCCGAGCTTGGCGACGTTCTTCGCGATCGTCTGCGCCGCCGTCTCCATCGTCTCAATCTCGAGCTCGGCGAATTTCCCGAGCGCCCACACGTCGTACGCCTCGAGCCACTCGCGGACGAAGCCCCACACCTTGGTCAGGCCGTCCATCTCCTTCTCCACGCTCATGAGCTCGCGCAGAGGCGGGTGCGGGACGCCGAAGATCTCCATCCCGGGCACGAGGTCCGTCTCGCGCGCGCGAAACGACGAAATCTCCCTCGCCGTCTCGTCCAGCGTCGCCGTCGCCGCCGCCAGCGCGCCGCGGGTCACCGCGCGCTCCACCGCCTTGGGCGCCTTCTCCGCGAAGGCGGCGTGGTGCTCCTCCACCTCGGTGATCAGGGAGGCGACCATGCGGTTGAGCTTATCCCTGAACCCGTCCTTCGCGTCGTCGAGGCTCACCTCCGTCTTGCCGAGCATGTCCTGGAACGCGGCCCACGCCTCGGGAAGCCTCGCGAGGTCCGCCGACTCGCCGTCGGTGGGTTTCCTCTCGAACTTCTCGAGCAGCGCGAACTTCGACTTGACGGGCGCGAACCTCGCCGCCGTGGTTTCCTTCTCCGCCGACACGCGCTTGTGCATGTTGACCTTGTCCGCGAGCTCGTTGAGGACCGCCGGCGGCGCCTCGAGCTCCTTCGCGGCGCCGTCGAAATACTCGTACAAGCCTCGCAAATCCGAAGCCGCCGTCTCGTGGAGCAAGCCCGTGAACTTTTCGACCCACTCCGCGCAGTGCGTCTCCAGGCTCGTCTTGAGCGGCCCGACGTCCACGCGCAGAAACAGCATCGCGGTGATCTGATCTTCGTTCCTCACCGCATCCGCGAGGTCCAGGTATTTCTGCGTGTCCTGCTCGAACGCTTCGAGCGGTTTCTTGGCGTTGGCGTACCGCCGGATGTACGCCTCCTTGTCCTGCTCCCACACGTGCTTGTACGTCTTTTCCCAGTACGACACGAACAGCTGCGCCTTCTCCACCACCCTTCGCACGCCGGCGTCGATGGCGACGATTTGTTTCAGCGTCGTGTCCTCGTCCTCGGCGATGATTTCGTAAAACGTCGGCAACTGGACGTCGTCGTCGAGCGGGTCCGTCGCGGGCCCCAGCCGCTCCACCGCCTTCGCGACGCCGATGAGCTCCCTGCACGTCGCGTGCAGGAGGTCGAAATGGTCCTGAACGGACGGTTTGAGCTCGACGACGTGGTTGTTCCGCAAGACGGTGGCGACGCCGAAGAGCGGCGACGCCTTGGTCTTTTTATCCCCGCCGAGCGCCCTCGAAATCTCCTGCAACGATTTCTTCACCGCCGTTCGAAGCGCCTGCTCGACGCGGTCGTCCACCTGGCGCATCACCCGTCGCCACTCCCTCTGTACCTCTTCCGAGTCCCGCGCGAAGACTTTCGCGTGCGTCTGCTCGAGCGTTTTCTTCATCTCCGCCCGCGCCTGCTCGAACTCGCCTCGCGTCTTGTCCCTACGCGCCGCCTGCGCCTCCGCGAATTCCCCCTCCGCGTACACCTTCTTCTTCACGATCGACGACAGGTTCGTCGTCGCGATGCGCTCGCACGCCGCGTGGATTTTGGCCATGCAGTCTTTGTACGTCATCACCTGCTTGTGCGCCTCGGCGCAGTACTTGGTCGCCTCGCCGAGGAAAAACTCGAGGATCGCCTTGGACGACGTCCAGTTGACTTTTTTCAACCCCGGCTCGATCTTGCGGTCCAGGTACTGGATCCTGTCCGCGAACAGCCGCCGCTCGTGCGTATCGAGCAGGCACATGACGGCGTTATAGTCGCTCACGACGAGCAGGACGTCCTCGCGCATGACCCGGAACTTTTCCCTCTGACTCGCGAGCTCGTTGCACTTGTACGGAATCTGAAACCGCATCCGCTCGAACTGCACGACTTCGGCAAAGAGCGTCGCGAGCTCCTTGTCAAAGTTCATCACGAGCAGCCCCTCCGCGTCCGTGCTCAGGAGCCGGTTCTCGAGCCTGATCTTGATGCTCGGCTCCACCTTCGCCTCCACGTGCGCGATCCACTCGGCGTGCTTATCCTTGGCGTACTTCTCAATCTGCGGCAGCGCCAGCGCGTACGAGGCCCGAAGCTTCTCGAGCTCGGGTGATTTTTCGAAAACCGTCGCCGCCTCCTCGAGCTTATCGTACGGCCGCTTCAGGCGCGCGTGCTGCGTCATCGCCCACTTCGCCGCGCCCGCGTGCCTCGGCATATTCGGGGGAACGGGGGGCAGCTCACGCTGGGAGTCGAACATCTTCTTCACCGCGACGAGCTCGGCGGCGTACGCGTCGTAGCACTCGGTGATTTTGCGCTCGACGCACCGCCGCACCGCCTCCGTCTTCGCCATCGAGCGCAGCGCCTCGATCATCTCCACCATCGCGTTCAGCGACCCCGCGCCGTCCACAGCGGCGACCATGACGTTCGTGGTCTGCACTTCCAGATCCTTTACCCCGACTTTGAACGCGTTGTACTCCTCGCGCCACCCCGTCGCCTTGACGTCGAGCGCGGCGTCCGCCGCGAGCGCGAGCGTCCCGACAAGCTTGCCAAATTCGCGCTGGATGTCCGAGAAGGACTTGGTGATCTCGTGACCCTCGGAGCCTCCGAACACGGGCATCGGCGCCTTCGGCGCGAACTGTCGCTGCGCGTCGCACGTCTCGAGCAGGTCCTCGCACCGCCGCACGAACGCGTCCAGCTGCGCGAACAGGCTCGCGTTTTCAAACTCCCAGCGCATCGCCGCGTTGTTCTCGTGGCGTCGGTTCACCGCGTCTCGCGTGAACTCGTACGTTTTTTTCCACGCCGCCCCCGCGGCGACGGCGTCCCTCAGCGACTCCGACGCCTTATCGACGTCGTCGTTCTCGAGGATTTTCTTGGCGTCAATCTCCGCCGCGCATCGGCTCACGACGGCGTCCGCGACGCGCCTCAGGAGCCCGAAGACGCGCTCCGGGACGTTGTAGTGTTCGCTCGTGTTCCAGATGAGCCGGACGCGGTGCAGAATTTCGGGCAAAAGCGCGGGCACGTCCCTCGCCTTGGCCTTCGCGAGCGCCTCGCACGGCGCCGTCAGCGTCTGGAGGAACTTCAGGTTGCTCTGCGCCGCGCCCGCCTGCTCGTCGACGACGTCCCTGAGCTCGAGGAACTTGCCGAGGTAGACCGATTTCGCGCGCGTCAGAAACTCGACGACGCCCCGCACGCGCGCGTCTCCGAGCTGCGCGCGGATCCCAGAGAGGTCCTCCGCCCTGCCGCGCCAGTGCGCGATCTCCGCGAGCGGGCCCTCGTCGTTCCCCGCCGCCGAGGCCTCGAGCTCGTTCGCCACCTCGCGGATCTGCCGCGTCCAGTGGATCACCAGCGACTCCAGCCTCTGCGTCAGGTCCTTACACTCCGCCGCGTCGGGATCCGCCTCCGCCAAGGATCCGCCCCCGGGGACCCCCTCGTCGAGCTCCGGAACGTACAGCACCGTCCTCCCCCTAAGCTCCTGCGAGCGCTCGGTGAGCAGCGCGAGGTACTTGTGCGTCTGCCCCACGAGCTCGGCCCTCACGCCCGCGGGCCACGAGCGATTCTTCAGCACCGACGGCGCGTACACGCCGCGCATGGCGCTCAGCAACGAGCTCGCGACGTCGGCGTTGACGACGGAGAAGTGCACCGCGGCGCCGATCGTCGCCGGGGTGACGCGCATCGAAGGGTCGCGGACGAACGCGAGGAGCTTCGACCACGCGCTCGCGGGAGGCACGGCGGAGGTCACCGCGAGCCGACCCGCGTCGTCGACGTACGCGAAGAGCCGCGCCGCCTTGACGCCGGAGAGGAAGTCGATCGCCGCCGCGTCGTGGTCCTGAAGACCGCGGGGGGAGGAGGGGAGAGAGGGGGGGGGGAGGAGGAAGGGAGTGGGGGAGGAAG
>MDSW01035804.1_pt1 | contig 18802 bp, 14 predicted proteins | sample 811171 | NCBI WGS metagenome assembly MDSW01 (sample SAMN05326641, study PRJNA326480) | marine metagenome | isolation source: seawater | place: Atlantic Ocean: North West | collected 2012 | reverse complement strand
TTTCAGGTAAAGACCCATCTAAAGTTGATAGGTCTGCTAGCTACATGGCAAGGTATGTTGCAAAAAATATTGTTGCGGCTGATTTAGCAGAGCGATGTGAAGTTCAATTAGCGTATAGCATTGGTGTTGCTGAACCCGTTTCAGTTACGGTGGATTCATTTGGTACAGGGATAATGTCTGATGAAGAATTAACAAATATAGTCAAATACGTTTTTGACTTAACACCATCTGGTATAATTAATTCTTTAGAATTAAAATCTCCCATATATAAGAACCTTGGCTCTTATGGCCACTTTGGAAGAGATGGATTCCCTTGGGAAAAAATAGATAAAATTGCACAGTTAAAAAACGAATCAAAATTGGAGAAGAGTCTTGGATAATTTAATTACGGAAGTGAAATCAATGAAAAAAAAGAATGATTATAAAGTAGCAGATATAAATCTTGCTGAATTTGGAAGAAAAGAAATTAAGTTAGCTGAAGTAGAGATGCCTGGATTAATGGCCTTACGTGAAAAATATGGTGAAAGTAAACCTCTTTCTGGTGCAAAGATTGCGGGTTGCATACATATGACAATTCAGTCTGCTGTTCTTATTGAAACTCTTACTGAACTTGGTGCTGAGGTTAGGTGGTCTTCATGTAATATTTATTCAACACAAGATCATGCAGCGGCAGCAATAGCAGAATCAGGAACTGCAGTATTTGCTTGGAAAGGTGAAACTGAAGAAGAGTTTTGGTGGTGTATTGAGCAAACTTTAGTTTTTTCTGATGGGAAAGGACCAAATCTTTTATTAGATGATGGAGGCGACCTTACACAGATTGTACTTGAAAAATATAATGAATTAATTCCAGAAATTAAAGGTGTATCTGAGGAAACTACGACTGGTGTTCAGAGACTTATTCAGCTTTCTAATAATAATAAGTTGCCTTGGCCAGCTATTAATGTTAATGATGCTGTAACTAAATCTAAGTTTGATAATAAATATGGTTGCCGTGAATCTTTAGCTGATGGGATTAAGCGAGCTACAGATGTAATGTTAGCAGGAAAAAAAGTTGTTGTTTGTGGTTTTGGGGATGTTGGAAAAGGTTGTGCTCAATCTATGAGTGGATATGGTGCTCAGGTTTTTGTTACTGAGATTGATCCTATTTGTGCACTTCAAGCAGCTATGGAAGGTTATTCTGTAGTTACTATGGATGAGGCTTGTGAATGGGGAGATATTTTTGTGACATCTACTGGAAATTGTGATGTTATCATGGGTTCTCATATGGAAAAAATGAAAAATAATGCTATTTGTTGTAATATAGGACATTTTGATCATGAGATTGATGTTGCTTATCTTGAAAATAGTTCAAATATAAAAGAATTTAATGTGAAACCACAGGTTGATCGCTTTGAATTTCCTGATGGACATTCTATAATATTACTATCAAGAGGAAGGCTAGTGAATTTAGGTAATGCTACGGGTCATTCCTCATTTGTTATGTCTACATCATTTACAAATCAAGTATTGGCTCAGATAATGCTTTTTGAAGGAAAGGTTGAAGATGGTGTTCAGATTATTCCAGCTAATCTTGATGAGGAAGTTGCACGATTACATCTTAGTCATTTAGATGTGAACTTGACACATATGTCAGAGAAACAGTCTGAGTATATTGGTGTACCTAAAGAAGGACCTTTTAAACCTAAAGGATATAGATATTAAACGTGAAATTGTTTTTTAAGAGTCTGTATAAAAAAAGAGTAGTTTCTACTCTTTTTTTATATCTTTTAATTTTAAATTGTGATTTTGAATCACCTCAAAAGTGGGAAAAACCTACGTGGTATCTACCTATGACAATTCCATTAATTAATGAAACATATACCTTTGAAGGCTTAGTAGATAGTGCTATTATATTTTCTGATTCTATTAATAATGTAATACAAATTGTATTTTCAGATACTCTACCTAAAAATGGTATCCCCGATGAAACATTTAATATAGATATGTCCTCTTCAGGAGGATTAAGTGCACCCGAACTTTCTTTCAAAGAAATTAATTATAATGCTCCTGAATTACCTCCAATAGCTATGCCTCCTATTGAAATACCAAATCCTGCTTTTAACAATCTTTTGACTGAATTGAGTAGTTGTTTCCCACCAAGTATGTTATTAGATCTTCAAAATGTAATTAATGATGCATCTGATAGTATGGTAGGAGAGATACCTATTGATACAACTGGTATGGCAAGTGATGATATCTCAATTAAAAAAATAATTATTACTGAAGGTACTATGGTATGGAAGGTAACAAATAATTGGTCAGTTCCAATTAAAGTTGTTTTTGAATTAAAAAATGCTGGTAAAGATTTTTTTAAATCTCCATCGATTGTAATTAAGCCATATACTATAGCTGATCCATATACAGAGATTATAAATAATAATAATAATAAAATTATAGATTTTGAAAATCCATCATTTAATTATAGCGTTTCAGTTTCAATTATTGATACTTTATCAGGCCCTGATAATGGAGGATGTGAAGTTTGGTCTTGCAATTTGATTGATTATCCAGCATTAGATAAGTCGCGATGTGATGAAAAATGTATAAACATACCAGGAGGTCAAGTCGCTGAATGTACTACTTCAGCTGATGGCTGGACAATTAATTCTGGAAATGCAGAAAAACTTACATTTGAATTTAATGCAAATTTTACTACAATTGGAGCTATTGTAGCAGATATAAATATACCAATTCCTCCTACAGAACCTATTTCCATTGATATTCCTGCAATGGAAGGTATATCCATAACTAGAGCTAAGTTTGACACAACAAGTGCAAATTATCCAAATCAGTTTACAATTGATATATCTAATGGATTTTATAAGGATTTAAATATGACTATGAGCTTTAGTAATATTTTCAATTATGAATTAGATAATAATGAACCAAAGTTAACAGAAGCATTAACAGTTCCAATGGTAATTAAACCAGGTGAAACATTAAAAGAAATTATTAATATTTCTGAAAAGTTTTTAGCTTATGGACCAGACTCTGATCAACCTGTTGAATCAATTTCAATTTCATATGATATTGGTATAGATTCTGGAGAAAGTGATACACTGAATTTTGTTGATGGTAAATTAAGTATTGGGATGCCTTCAATAAATGAAATTGATATTACCAATTTACGTCTTCAATATATTGCAGCTGTTACAGATACACTTCCGTTTCCAGCAATAGAGAGTCCACCCATATCAGGTATCCCTGATGGTTTTGCTGGCTTTGAATTTTACGATATTATAATGCAAATTGAATTTTATAATGAAATTGGTATTCCTGTAGGTTTAGAAATGGAACTTTTAGGCACAAAAGCAGGAGTATTAGATACTAAAAAAGTATTGATTAATACTCAAATTGGTGCTCCTTATGAAGAAAATTATGGATGTGATTTTAGTACAACTGGAGATACTGCAAAAACTATTATAAAATTAAATAAAGCTTCTCAGACAACAGAATATTATTGTAGCCCATCAGGAACTGAGCCTAGCTTAGTACAAGTTATAGATGTGACAGATGCAAGTATAGTAGATTTGATGAATTTTGGTCCTGAAAATATTTCTGTGGGAGGAGGAGCCTTGATTGATGGCCCCGGAATTTTGGCTCCTGGAGCACAACTTTGGGGTGAATTTATACTTATTGCACCCTTGGCATTTATCTTTAAAGAACCTATTAATATTATTCCGGCTGGAGCTACAGCTATGGCTCCAATGGACCCATCATCCTCTTCTCAAGTTGATTCAGCTTTAGTAGAAGCCGGTTTAAATGTAATAATTTCAAATAGCTCTGCTCTTGGAGGAAGTCTATCCTTGCTTGTATCTGATAGTACTATTTTTCCATTATTTTTAGACTCTCTGGTGACAGGTTCATGGGTAGATCAAGATTATATTTTTAATACAACCATTTGGGATACTTTAAATCCTCCTTTAAAAGTAGATTCAATATATTTTCAATCGATTGATCCTAATGCAGCAAAAGAAGATAGGCAAGCGTTAAAAGTTGAATTTTATAACGATTCAACTCTTCAATTTTTTGTTGGAAGAATGTTTGATTTAAGTTTTTCTGCAACTGATTCAGTTGAATATAATTTGGGATACATAAATCCAGACTTTCCTGAACTTAATACATCTACTTTAGTTATTGATAAAACAAGAATGAATTGGGTTCTTTCAGAAGAGAATCGATATAATATAGCAATGATAAATTTTGATAAGAGTATTGTCGACCCTAGAGATACTACACAGCTAGTCCCTTTAACCTTTCAAACAACTAATTTTTTAGATGTTCAAGCATATTTAACACTTATGCTAAATGTTGGCCAGTTAGGGCGTGAAACAGATATAATTGATGAATAAATTAACTTTCATTTTTTATTTTAGTATTTTGTCTACATTTTTATTTAGTCAAAATAATCAAGATGCGCGTATGCTAGGTTTAAATGGATCTTATACAACTTTAGCTGCAGGTTATCAAAGTATAGGTATTAATCCTGCAAATTTATCTGTATACAATCAAAGATCTATCAATTTATTTAATTTAGCTTTAAGGTTTAACAATAACAGTTTATCTATAGCCAATTATAATTCAATAAATGGATCCAATTTAGAAGACTCAACATCATTTTCATACCTACCTAAAGCACTTTTTTATGAAACATTTGAAGGTGATGGATTGAGATTAAAGCAAAATTTATTTTTGCCATTTCCCATTATAAATTTTTCAACAAAAAAAATTGCCTTTACTTCAAATTTATCTTCAAACCTAGATATTGGTATCCCAAATGGTTTTTTAGATTTTCTTTTATATGGGATTCAAGTTGGAAATTCAATATCTATAGATCTAAAGCAGGAAAGTATTATTACTCAAGAGGTTGCTATATCAGCTGCTCATGAATTTCAAGGCCTTTCTGTTGGAGTAACACTTAAATATATTTTAGGTCTATTCTATATGGGTATAGAGACAGTAGGTACACCATATCTTAAAACAGATATAACGGGTTTTAATTCTAAAAATCAATATTTAATTAAACAAGCTATTGGTGGTGGAGGGACTGGTTTAGACCTTGGCATTGCAACTAAAAAAACAAAGGATGGTTATCAGTTTGGAGCTTCTATAATTAATTTAATTGGAACAGTTAAATGGACGCAAGATCATTTTATGAGATCTAGTTTAGAAAATACATTAAAAAATTCAGCGGGTGATTTCTATCTGAGACCAAATGAATTTATGTATTTTAATATGGGAATAGATTCCTTGACAGCAAATTCTTTTAGTGAGAAAGATGGAGATCCATTAATTTATTATGAAAGATATAAAGTTATTTCTGTTGAGTCTTTATCTGATATTGATCTTTCTGAAGAAGAACTGCAATTAGCTGTTGAATTAGCTGATGGGTCTTACTATATCCCATCAGGAGGTGAATATAATTTAAAAGATATACTTGGAGATGGTGATGAGGCTTTTACAATTACAGATAATTATGTAAAACAAGATAATAGCAATTCATTTAATACTAGAAAACCAGTTTATTTAAGGTTAGGTTTTTCTAAAACATGGGAAGATCAAGCTATTATGGCAGCTGATTTAGTAACAGGATTCTCAGATAGTTATGGATCTAGTGCAAGTTGGAGAGGTTCTGTAGGATTTGAAATTTTACGTTTTAAGGGTAGTTTACTTCGATTTGGATATTCACTTGGAGGAATTACAAAGAAAAGTTTAAGCCTAGGCTATGGTTTAGAATTGGGAGCATTTAAAATCAATTTTGGTCTAGCAATTAATGGAGGGGTATCTCTTTCTACAGCCCAAGGTTTAGATTTTGCTATTGGTTTGCGTTTATAGTATAAAAAGCTTATCTGTTATGTACGAGTTTTATTAAATAGTATTAATCCAGAACATAAAAAGAACCAATTAGGTGCCCAGACTGAAATAAGGGGGCTTAACTCACCTTTATATCCTAAGGACTGTCCTGTTTTGATAGCAACATAGTAAATAAATATAACAAATATGCTTATACCAATACCAACAGCTAAATTGCTTCTTGGTTTTCTTATTGATAGAGATATTCCAAATAAAATCATTAAGAAGCTTGTGCAAGCAAATGCTGTTTTAAAATGCATATTTACAGCCCATCTAGGATCATTAACTCCATGGCTTTTGAGTTTAGCTACAAATTTTTTCAACTCCCAATAATTCATTTCTTCTGGTTTAACTGTTGCCTGTGTAAGATCAGTTGGATTAAAATTTAGTTTTAATATAGTATCTATTTTGGATTTATGAAAAATTATAGAGTCTGTAGTAAATGTTCTATTGAAATGATTTGGCAGAACCCAATATTGATTTGTTGAGTCCCAGTTCATTAGAGGCGCATCTATTCTTGATAGTAATTCCCCCTCATAAATGTTTTGAATGGTTATATTATGAGCAGTTTTTTTTCTAAAATGATATCGTTTGATTCCAAGTATTTTTGTTTCAGATTCTTGTCTAAATATATCTTTTTTCTTTATTTTATTATTCTTTGATTTTATAAGGTTGTATTTAGCGCCAATTTCATTTCTTTTTTGCATATGCTCAGTGACATATAGATTGTCAAAATAAAAAGAAAAGATGCAGAAAAATAAACCAAGAATTAATAGAGGTGTACTAATTCTTTTAACGCTTATCCCCGCAGCTTTAAGTGCGCTAAGTTCATTATTTTTTTGCAGTATGCCAAAAGTGAAAACGGTTGAAAGTAATAAAGACATTGGGAGGCCAAGGCTAAAGTACCAAGGTATTGTATGTAGATAATATTTTATTATTTCTGAACTTGGCATTTCAGAATCAATTATTCTATCTAAGTGATCGATAATATCAACAAGTAAAAAAATCACTATAAATGCTAGTATTGATAATATAGTTTTAGTAATAAAGTGATTAATTATATATCTATCTATTAGTTTTTGCACAGTTAAATTTAATGAAATTAAATGTTTGTTAAAATATCAATAAAATATTTAAATATTTTTAAATTATATTTTCTTAATCATAGAAAAAGTTTATAATACCATTTTTGATTAAAATCGGTAAAAATGTCATTTTTATTTCTAAACAGGTGATGTAAATTTATAGTCATAATGTCAGTCTTTAAATTGAAATCACAATATGAGCCTTCAGGGGATCAGCCTAGGGCTATAAAGGAATTAGTCTCAGGAATTAAGAATGATGAAGAATATCAAATTCTTTTAGGTATAACTGGCTCAGGTAAGACTTTTACAATGGCTAATATTATAAAAGAAATACAGAGACCTACACTAATCCTATCTCATAATAAAACTCTTGCAGCTCAATTGTATGGAGAGTTTAAAAATTTATTTCCTGATAATGCAGTTGAATTTTTTATTTCATATTATGATTATTATCAACCAGAAGCTTATCTACCAGTTACTGATACATTCATAGAAAAAGATATGTCTATGAATGAAGAGATAGATCGTTTAAGACTTAAAGCAACAACTTCTTTAATTGGTAGGAAAGATGTAATAATAATATGTTCTGTAAGTTGTATATATGGTATCGGTTCACCAGAAAACTATAAGTCAATGTTAGTGAATATCAAGACCAATTCTTCTTTAAATCAAAAGGAATTTCTTCATAGCTTAGTTAATATACATTATGGAAGAAATGATATAGTTTTGGAGCCAGGAACCTTTAGAGTAAGAGGTGATATTATTGAAATTTTTCCAGCATATGATGAAAGTCCGTTGAGAATTGAATTGTTTGGTGATGAAATTGATAAAATATATAGCTTTCATCCATTAACAGGAGAAGTAGAAAATACATATGATGAATTTTGGATATATCCTGCAAAACATTTTGTCACTACTAGAGATAATTTAAATAGAGCGATGGAGGATATAAGATCGGAGCTCTCTGATAGATTGCAATATCTTAGAGAGCATGGTTTTTTACTTGAAGCACAAAGATTAGAACAGCGCACACTCTATGATTTAGAAATGATGACTGAATTAGGATATTGTTCTGGAATTGAAAATTATTCGCGTCATCTAGATGGTCGAAAAGAAGGTGAAAGGCCGAGTACCTTAATAGATTTTTTTTCTAAAGACTTTTTACTTTTTATTGATGAATCCCATGTTTCTATTCCACAGATTAGAGCTATGTATAATGGAGATAGATCAAGAAAACAGAGCTTGATAGACCATGGGTTTAGATTGCCGTCAGCTTTAGACAATAGGCCCATGAAATTCGAAGAGTTTGAGAAATCTATTAATCAAACTGTGTATGTTTCAGCGACTCCTTCACAATATGAATTTGAAAAAACTGAAGGTGTAATAGTTGAGCAGTTGATTCGCCCAACCGGCTTATTAGACCCTAATATTATTGTAAGGAAAACTAAAGGTCAGATAGATGATCTAATTGGTGAAATTAGAATAGTAATATCTAGAGATGAGCGAGTTTTAATTACCACATTAACTAAGCGAATGGCAGAGGATTTAACAGATTACTTAAAAGGTGTTAATATACGAGCTGAGTATATGCATAGTGATATAGATACTATAGAGCGAGTGCAGATTCTTAGAGGTTTAAGGCTAAAAACTTTTGATGTTTTAGTTGGAATTAATCTTTTAAGGGAAGGATTAGATTTGCCCGAAGTTTCGTTAGTTGCTGTTTTAGATGCAGATAAAGAAGGTTTTTTAAGATCGCGATCATCTTTGATGCAAGTTTCTGGACGAGCTGCTCGAAATGTAAATGGAACAGTAATTCTATATGGTGATAAAATCACAGATTCTATGAGGTATCTTATTGAAGAAACTGAAAGGCGTAAAAAAATTCAAATTAAATACAATAAAGTCAATAAAATTAAACCAGAGACAATATTAAAATCATTAGAAGATATTAAGTTAACAACATCAGTAGCTGATAGCTCTAAAAAAGAGGCTGTTCATAGCCCTGATTTTGATGAAACGACTATAGAAGGAATAGAAACAAAAATTTCTTTAGAGGATTTAAATAGAAAGATGCTAAAATGTGCAAAAAATCTTCAGTTTGAAGAAGCAGCTTTACTTAGAGATAAAATTAGAATTATTGAAGAATCAAATAGTAGTTTAAAAAAATAAATATATTAAATAAAATGAAAAAAAATGTTTTAATCTTAGGTTCAGGTGGAAGAGAACACGCCTTAGCCTTGTCCTTTGCAAACGATATTAATGTTGCTCAAGTATTTTGTGTTCCGGGAAATGGTGGAACAGAAAAAATTGCTAAAAATATATCAGTTAATCTTAAAAATCACCAAGAGATAATTCGTTTAGTACAAGATGAAAAAATTGATCTAACTGTTGTTGGGCCTGAGGGACCGCTTGCTGATGGGATAGTTGATACATTTAATAAAGAAGGTCTTAGAATTTTTGGTCCGAATGCATATTGTTCTCAACTAGAAAGTAGTAAACTATTTGCAAGAAATTTGTTGTCTGAAAAACAAATATCTCAACCGCTATATTATTCTTGTAGCTCGGAGAGTGAAGTAAGAGATATAAAAGATATTATAGGGCTGCCCCTTGTCCTTAAAGCTGATGGATTAGCAGCGGGAAAGGGTGTAATTATTTGCAAGAAAGAAAAAGAGTTCGAAAATGCCGTTAAAGATATTTTTATTGATGGGAAATTCGGTGAAGCCGCATCAAGGCTTTCGGTTGAAAGATGTTTGTGTGGTGAAGAACTTTCTGTTTTTGCCGTATGTGATGGAGAAGATTTTATAATATTAAATACGGCGCAGGATCATAAAAGAGCATTTGAGGATGATCTAGGTCCGAATACAGGAGGTATGGGAGCATATTCTCCAACTCCTTTATCAACCTCTAATTTACTTAAAACAGTTGGTTCAAAAATTATAAAGCCTACTTTAAAAGCTATGAAGGATAAGGGAAATCCATATACAGGCTTTTTATATGTAGGAATTATGCTTGTTGAAGATGAACCTTATGTAATTGAATTTAATGTGAGGATGGGGGACCCTGAAACTCAAGTGGTATTACCTCTGTTAAAATCTAGTATATTTGAATTATTATGGAAAGCTACTGAAGGTAAGCTTAAGGATGTAGACGTTTTAATATCTAAAGAAACGGCCGTAACTGTAGTTTTATCTGCTGAGGGTTATCCTGAAAAATATCAAAAAGGAATGGTTATTAAAGGTTTGGATAAGAATGAGAATCATCTTATTTATCATGCCGGAACCATAAGGAAAGGTCATGATATTATTGCTAATGGTGGAAGAGTTCTTAATGTAGTGGGGTTTGGAGAAGATTTGAAATCTGCAATTATTGATGCATATCAAATTGTTGATTCTATTAATTTTGAAGGAAAATTTTATAGAAAAGATATTGGTGCTCGTGGTTTACAATATTTAAATAAAGGAGCAAAGCATGATTGATATCGATAAAATTCGTCGTTCTGCAGATATTATTGGAGAGTCTGCTGAAATTCAAGAAATGATAGCCCTTATAGGTCAAGTAGCTAATACTGATATATCTGTACTTGTTACCGGAGAGTCTGGATCAGGTAAAGAGGTTGTTGCTAAGGCTATTCATAAAAATAGCAGACGAAAATTTGAAAAACTTATTACAGTAAATTGTGCAGCTATACCTGCTGGAATTATTGAAAGTGAATTATTTGGTCATAAAAAAGGTTCCTTTACTGGAGCCTCTGAAACTCGAAGTGGATACTTTGAAGCTGCTAATAAGGGTACAATATTCTTGGATGAAATAGGAGAACTCCCTATTGAAACTCAAGCAAAATTACTTAGAGTTATTGAACAAGGTGAATTTATGAAGGTTGGTGATACTAATATTATGAAAACAGATGTTAGAATTATTGCTGCTACTAATAGAAATTTAAGAAGCGAAGTTGAGAAAAATAATTTTCGTCAAGATTTATATTTTAGATTAAAAACTATCAATATCGAAGTTCCTCCACTTAGAGATCATATCAATGATATAAATCAATTTATTGAAAGATTTGGCCTGCTTTTTACTGTAAAAAATGATATTGCTTTTAAAGGATTTTCAACCGAAGCTATTGCTATTATGAAAAAGTATATGTGGCCAGGTAATGTTAGAGAGTTAAAAAATAGTGTAGAAAGTTTGTTAGTAATGAATAAAGGTGAAAGAATTACTGATGAGATGGTTATCAAGCACTTAAAGCTTGATACATATCAGTCAAATGATAATCTTCCTGTTTTTGTCGATTCTGATACAGATAAAATTGAGAGAGAGCTAATTCTTAAACAATTATTATTTCTTCGTCAGGATGTAAATGAAATTAAGCAAATTCTAGCTTCTATAAATGGGATGAAAATAGATGAGATCAATCCTGCTAATACAGCCTTATTTTTACCCCCAGCTTCTTCCAGTGAAATTACAAAAGAGCTTACCAATGTAGAAGACGGGGCTTTAAATGCTATTCAAAATGAAGTCGTTGGTGAAATTACAATGAGTGAGCTTGAACAAGAAATGATTGAACGTGTTTTAGAAAAATTTAAGGGAAATAGAAGGAAAACAGCTCAAGCACTAGATATTTCTGAAAGAACATTATATCGAAAGATAAACGATTATGGGATCCATAAAAAGATCAAAAGTAATGATTAAGATATTTTTTAAATTAGTAATATTTTTATTTCTTTATCCTGGATGTATGTTTTATTCCATTAGAGGATCATTGCCGGTACATATTAAGAGTATTTCTTTATCTCCTGTTGTTAATGAATCTGCAGAGTTCTCTGTTTCAGATATACTAAATAGAGAGCTTAATGAACTTATGATTAGTGAAAATGTTTTAGATATTTTACCATCAGATAAAGCTGATAGTTATCTTGAAATTGTGATAGTTTCTGTAACAGATAAACCTTATACAGTAACACTTTCTAATGAATTAGGTATGGAAGAGGTAGAAGAATGGAAACTTTCTATTAAAACTAATATTAAGTGGCATGATATGACTAGGGATGAAATATTATTTTCAAAGCAGATGGTAGGTTGGGGCTCTTATAAACCAGGAGTTGATATAAGCACTGATAATATTGATAATGATGGTGATAGTTTAATTGATGGTGATGATAGTGATGAAGTTGGTTCCCCAAGGGAATCCGCATTGAATATTTCAGTTCGAAGGTTAACTGAAGATATAGTAAATGAAATAACAAATACATGGTAAATTGAGGACTATATGATAGTTACAAGAGTTAATAAAATTGCAGATTACGAAAACCAGGCTGTCAAGTTAAATGGCTGGGTATATAATTCAAGACGAAGTGGGAAAATTGGATTTTTAATGTTTAGAGATGGTTTTGGAATTATGCAATGTATTGTAGCAAAGAATGATGTAGGAGACAAGGCTTTTGAATTGTTTAAAAGTTTAACTCAAGAATCATCTCTTTCAGTAATAGGAAATATTGTTAAAAATGATAGAGCCTTAGGCGGATTTGAAATGGTTGTAACAGAATTAATTGTTCATCAAATAAGTAATGATTACCCAATTACTCCTAAGGAGCATGGTACTGATTTTCTTATGAACCATAGACATTTATGGCTGAGAAGCAAGCGACAGCATGCTATTTTAAAAGTTCGTCATGAAATAATAAAAGCTGTTAGAGATTTTTTTGATTCAAATGATTTTACGCTTTGTGATTCACCAATTTTTACTCCTAATGCAGCTGAGGGTACTTCAACCCTTTTTAGCACTGATTATTTTGGGAGTTCGGCCTACCTTTCTCAAACAGGACAGTTATATGGTGAAGCTGCTGCAATGGCGATGGGAAGGCACTATAATTTTGGTCCCACTTTTAGAGCTGAAAAAAGTAAAACACGGCGTCATCTTACTGAATTTTGGATGGTTGAACCTGAGATGGCTTATTGTGATATTGATGAGGATATGGATTGGGCAGAAAGGCTAATTGTATTTATAATTGAAAGAGTTTTAGAAAATAGAAAAGCTGAATTAGATGTTTTAGATCGAGATATATCTAAATTAGAAAGTATAAAGTCACCTTTTCCTAGAGTTAGTTATACTGAGTGTGTTAATCTTTTAAATAATGGTGGCATAGATTTTACTTGGGGTGATGACTTTGGCGCTCCTGAAGAAACTTTTATTGGCGAGCAGTTCAATCAGCCAGTAATAGTGCATAGATTCCCTACTGCAATTAAAGCATTTTATATGAAAAGAGATCCTGAAAATGAAAAAGTTGTTCTAGGTATGGATGTTCTTGCACCTGAAGGTTTTGGAGAGATAATAGGTGGTTCTGAACGAGAGACAGAGATAGATCTTTTAGAGCATAGAATTAAAGAAGAAAAATTAAATAAATCTGATTATGAATGGTTTTTAGATTTAAGAAGATATGGTTCTGTGCAGCATTCTGGATTTGGGATGGGAATAGAAAGAGTTGTTGCCTGGATATGTAATCTTCCACATGTAAGGGAGACAATTCCTTTTCCGAGAACAATGGGACGGCTTAATCCATAACTATGAAAGTTACTCTATGTCAGATTAATCCTATAGTTGGGGCATTAGAAGAAAATGCTCAGAAAATTATTGATTTAATTGCCAATCATTCTGATAAATCCGATTTAATAGTATTTCCAGAGATGGTTTTGACAGGATATCCTCCAGAAGATTTGTTATTTGATAATAATTTTATTAAAGAAGTAGCAGATCAACTCAATAACATAATTTCAATTGTTAAATCAACTCCTGTTATAGTTGGAACAATTAGAGAGTCTAATGGGAAATTATATAATTCTGCGATTGTTATACAGAATAGCTCAATAATTGGTGTTAGTGATAAAACTCATTTACCAACTTATGATGTATTTGATGAAAAGCGTTATTTTTATAGTTCTAATTCTATTAGTCCTATAGAAATTAAAATTAAAGATAGATCAATAATGTTAGGAGTGTTAGTTTGTGAAGATTTATGGGACAAAGATTATGATTTAAAAGTTTGTGATGTTCTATGTGAAAAAGGCGCAGAGTTATTAATTAATATTTCAGCATCTCCTTTTCATGTTGGAAAACTTAAAGAACGAGTAGATATCATAAAAATGAAGTCTAAAAGGCTTGATTGTCCTTTTATATATTGTAACCTTATCGGTGCCCAGGATGAATTAGTATTTGATGGTAGTTCATGTGTTTTAAATGCTAATGGTGATGTTCTAAAAATGCTATCAAGATTTGAAGAATGTATAGATACTGTAAATCTAAACGAAACAAAGATTGTAGACTTTATAGAGGTTTCTGAAGAAAATCAAATCTTTGAAGCATTAAGCTTAGGTATAAGAGATTATTTTTATAAATCGGGTCATGTAAAAGCTGTAATTGGTTTAAGCGGTGGAATAGATTCTGCTCTTACAGCAGTTATTGCACAAAATGCTTTAGGTTTCGAGAATGTTTTAGGAGTTGCAATGCCTTCAGTTTTTTCTTCAGACCATAGTGTAAGTGATGCCAGAGAATTAGCTGAAAATTTAGAGATTGAATTTGAAATAATATCTATAGAAAAGATAAATAATGAGATGCTATATGGACTATCTAAAATTTTTAAAGGATCTAAATCAGGACTAGCAGAAGAAAATTTACAGGCAAGAATTAGAGGTAATATTTTAATGACTATTGCCAATAAAAGAGGGGCGCTTCTTTTAAATACAGGTAATAAAACAGAAACTGCTTTGGGGTATTGTACCATGTATGGAGATATGGCAGGTGCTCTTGCTGTTATTAGTGATTTAAATAAAACTCAAGTGTATAATCTTTCCAATTGGATTAATAATCACTTTGAGAAAACTATTATTCCTAATGGAACGATTACAAAGCCGCCATCAGCTGAGCTGAGTCCTAATCAGGTTGACCCATTTGATTATGATATTGTGAGTCCAATAATAGATTCAATAATTACAGATAAAAATAATAATTCTAAAATATTAAATGAGTGTAAAGATAATGATATGATTAAAGATTTATTAAAAAGAGTGCGCCTATCAGAATTTAAACGTCGACAATCTGCTCCAGGGATAAGGGTGTCTAAAAAGGCTTTTGGAATGGGAAGAAAATATCCAATTATAAATAAATTTGAAGGTTAAAATGAGATATTTAATTTTACATATTAACTGTCCTGATCAGCATGGTATTATAGCACAGTTTACAGGAGTTTTATATGAAAATGGTGTAAACGTTTTAAATCTAGAACAACATGTTGAGACTGAGGAAAAAATATTTTTTATGAGAATATATGCTGATATGTCAAATATTGAGATATCTCAAGAGGACCTATGTGATCTTTTAAATATTTTAGGAAAGAAAACAAATGCAAGTGTTAAATTTTATTATCCAGAACAGAATCTAAACGTTGGTATTTTTGTTTCAAAAGAATCTGCACCTCTATACGATTTGTTAATTAAGCATCAGTCAGGTGAACTTAGATGTAATATTCCATGTATTATAAGCAATCATATTGCATTAGAATCCATTGCAATTCAATTTAATATACCATTTTATCATTTACCAGTATCTCCTTCAACTAAAGAAGAACAAGAAAGTAAAGTAACAGCAATACTATATAAAGAGAAAGTGGATTTGTTGGTTCTTGCAAGATATATGCAAATTTTATCAGAAAAATTTGTAGATAATTTTTATGGTAGAATAATAAATATCCATCATGCATTTTTACCAGCATTTAAAGGTAGTAATCCTTATAGAAGGGCATGGGAAAGAGGTGTTAAAATGATTGGTGCTACAGCGCACTATGTAACAAAAAATTTAGATGAAGGTCCAATTATTGAGCAGGATGTAGTTTCAGTTAGCCATCAACATTCTGTTAAAGAGATGATTCAGGCGGGTAGAGATATAGAGAGAAGGGTGTTGGCATCAGCGGTTAAATCTCACATTGAGCATCGAATTATCTTAGATGGTAATAGGACAATTATTTTCCATAGTTGATTAGTTCTATAAAAGCAATATAATTAATCTACAAGGTATCTATTATACACCGCTAAAGTTAAAAGAACAACGGCTCCAGCTTGATGCATTACCCCAAGCCAAACAGGAACCACCATTATTAAAGTTGAGATACCTAATAGAAATTGAATTATTAAGGCATACAAAATCCAATCCAATGCTTTTTTATGTTGATCAGATAAATTAAATTTCTGGCTATAGCTCCAAAAACCAGGTATTACCATGCTTAAGATCCATCCCAACATACGGTGAATAAATTGTACTGTGAAATTATTTTCAGTTAAATTTAGATACCAAGGACTAATAGAAAAGAGCCCTTTAGGAATCCATTGTCCAGCCATTTTCGGGAATGTATTCCATCCATACCCAGCTTTAAGACCTGCTGTAAATGCTCCATAAATAATTTGTAAAATTAGAATTGCTAAAATCCAATTCATAATTGGTTTTAAGCTATTCTTAGTTTCTTTAATTGAAAATTGGATATGTTTTTGATTAATTTTTAATAATACCCAAAGAATATATGATAATAGACCAAATGCAAGTGAAAGATGAACTGCTAAACGATAATGGCTGACATGGGGAGTATCCACAAGACCACTTTTTACCATATACCATCCAAAAAGTCCTTGGAGGCCACCAAGAAAAAACATGAAAAGGAGATTTTTAATTAAAGGAGGGTTCAACATTTTCTTAAATAAAAACCAACAAAATGGAATAATAAAAAATATTCCAAGCAATCTACCAATTAAACGGTGAATATATTCCCAAAAGAAAATGAATTTAAATTGGGAGAGTGTCATGTTAGAATTAATTTTTTTATATTCAGGATACTGTTTATATTTTTCGAACTCTTCTTCCCATTCTATATCTGTAATTGGTGGAATTGCGCCAGATATTGGGTGCCATTCAACCATTGAGAGCCCCGATTTAGTAAGCCTTGTTATACCACCCACAATCACCATTATAAAGATAAGTGCGAAAGCTGCAGTGAGCCATATTGATATTTGTTTTCTTGAATTATCTATCATTTATTAAGGGTAAAATTAGGAAGAAATATCATCAAGAAATGATTAAAATCAGTTTGATTATTTTTTTGAAAGAGTATGTTGTTAGGTAGCTTTGTTTTTTATACTTGTACCTATATAAAAACCCACACAATTTATAAAAATATCAGCCAGTTTATTATTAATATGTTCTTTTGCAAATTCGAAAGGTAGATATAGCTCTATAACCTCCCATCCTAAGGATAGAAAAAAAAATAGTGCCCAGCTTTTAATTAAGTATCGGCCAATTATAAACCATTGTAATAAATGTCCAATAGAATACAAATTTATCATAAATATAAAATTTTAATAATTAAAATTTAATATCTATTTTAATCAAAATTATATAATATAAAAAAAGGGAAGCACTCCTTCTCCGTAGCGCCTCCCTAAAAAACAAATAAGGAGTTAGTTAATATGTTTAACTAACTACACAAAGTTATTAGGGTTAATAATAATAAATTTTGATGGCTATCACTTAATTAGAAGTTTTATTTTATATTAAATTACTTTAATCTACTTTTTCATTGGGGTCAGTTTCTAAATATAGTTTTGGACTCCCTATTGTTGGGTATGTAAATTCTTTCGTATCCAGATCAGCTGTGCCACATATTAAATCCGTCTCCATACATAATCTTAAACATATACAGTGGGGATCTTCAGTTTTTCTATTTTTATAAATTAACCATAGTGAGTCAGTTGCCTCAGATGTAAATGAATTATCTCTAAAAATTTCGTAGGGTGCACATTCTTTTTCACATTTTTTTATATTTATTTTTGGATATTCTTTAAGATTAAATGCGCATGATATAAATAATAAGAAAAGTGGAAGTATTTTTTTCATTTTGATTTGATTTTTAGTAATTTTATAAATAATATTAACAATTAAATTTATAATGATTAAAATTATCATTCAAATTTGTAAAAACTATTAAATTAATGGTAGTAAATAAAAATATTTTTATGAATCATTCATATAGTCATTTCAAGAATATAAGTGGTAGTAATAATTACTATCAATTTTGGTTACCAAATGAGAATCCAGATCAGATACTTTTAGTTGTTCATGGTTTTGCGGAGCACGGTGGTAGATATAAAAATTTAATTGATCATTTTTTACCACTAAACTATGCTATATATGCTTTAGATCATGTCGGACATGGTAATTCAGATGGATATAGATATTATGTTGATAGTATATTTGATTTTGTAGATTCAATTAAAAAATTAACAGAAATTGTAAAAGTTAGTCATCCTAATAAACAGGTATTTATTTTAGGTCATAGCATGGGTGGGCTTCTAACTTCGCTAGCATTAATAGATCATCAAGAAGAATATGAAGGTGCCATACTATCATCACCTTTAATTAAAAATTATGGATATATTTCTCCTATCTTAATATTTATCACTCGAATTTTATCAGTTATTTTCCCCAAGTTTGGTGTGAATTCAATAGATGCAGAATATATTAGTAGAGATCCAAAAGTAGTTAAGGACTATCTTAATGATCCGTTAATATCTATAAAAAGTAAAATAACTGCAAAATTAGCTGTTGAATTGATTAATGGTATGAAGTTCGTATTAGATAATGCGTATAAAATTACATTGCCAATTAAAATATTTCAGGGAATGGGAGATGTTATTGTTGATCCAAATGGAGCGAAAATTCTATATGACGCTATTAATTCAAATGATAAAAAAATTAAACACTATGAAACTCTATATCATGAAATATTAAA
>MDSW01019188.1_pt1 | contig 18806 bp, 25 predicted proteins | sample 811171 | NCBI WGS metagenome assembly MDSW01 (sample SAMN05326641, study PRJNA326480) | marine metagenome | isolation source: seawater | place: Atlantic Ocean: North West | collected 2012 | reverse complement strand
CTTAGTTAACATTCAAAACATTCCTGATTGGCTTCTGCCGCCCCCATCAGAAATATTTAAATCATTGTATTTAGATTTTTCAAAATTATTGGGTCATACTTTGGTCACTTTACAAGAGATATTAATTGGTTTTTTTGTTGCTTTAATTTTTGGATTTGCTATAGCTTCAGCAATTGGTTTATCTAATACAGTTGAAAAATCGTTATATCCATTTTTGATTTCATTACAAACTATTCCTATCATAGTTATTGCTCCTATGTTGTTGGTTTGGGTTGGATATGGATTGTTGCCAAAAATTATTGTTGTTGCACTAATAAGTTTTTTCCCGATTGTGGTTAATACTGCTGATGGAATGAAATCTTTAGATACAGATATGAAAAAACTACTTTTGACTATGGGAGCAAGTAAATGGCAAATTTTCAGAAAAATTATGGTCCCTAGTTCTCTCCCATATCTTTTTTCAGGAGTAAGGATTGCTGTATCGTTAAGTGTAATTGGTGCTGTAATTGGGGAATGGGTGGGGTCTAGCGAAGGATTGGGATATTTGATGATTCGTTCAAAGCCTCAGTTTCTTACTGAGCTGGTTTTTGCATCGATATTTATATTATCTGCGATAGGAATTGGACTTTTTTTATTAGTAGGTATTTTAGAAAAATTAATAATTCCTTGGTATAGGTTTGAAAATTTTAAGGAATAAATTTCAGGAGATTTCATGTACGTTCAATTTATAAAAATTTTAATGGTTACTGCTATGACATTTGTATTTTTGTCATGTAGTTCTCAAATACAAACAGAAAAAGTCAAATTAGCTTTAGATTGGTATCCAAATGCTAATCATTTAGGGCTGTATATTGCTTTGGATGAAGGGTACTTTGATGATGAGAATTTAGATGTAGAAATTTATACGCCATCAGACCCTTCAACTGTTTTACAGACTGTTGCTGCAGGCTCTGATGAGTTTGGTATGAATTATCAACCTGATGTTTTGATAGCTAGAAATGAAGGTGTTCCTGTTGTATCAGTGTTAGGCATGGTTCAACATCCATTAAATTCAATGATGGTTTTAAAATCTTCAGGAATTGATTCTCCAGATGACTTAAAAGGTAAAAAAGTTGGCTATCCCGGGATTCCTTGGAATGAAGACGCTTTGGCTACAATGTTACAGAGCTCAGGTATTTCAATTGCTGATGTAGAGGTTGTAAATGTCGGATGGGAATTAGGCTCTTCTTTAATTTCAAATACTGTTGATGCAATAGTAGGGGCCTATTATACCCATGAGAGTATTGCGCTAGAAAATGAAGGTTATCCAGTGAATGTTATCAGGATGGAAGATTGGGGCGTTCCTGATTATTATGAACTTGTTTTGGTGACAAGTGAGGATTATTTGTCAGAAAATCCCCAAATTGTTGAAAGATTTACTAGAGCAGTAATAAAAGGATACACAAAAGCTATAAATGATCCTCAGGCTGGAGTAGACACTCTTATTAAGTATGTTCCGGAAATTGATGCAGACATAGATAGACCAGGAGCCAATTTGTTGAAGACTTTGTGGCAGGATGAGGATGGAAATTTTGGGACACAAAAACTAGAAAAATGGGAAAGTTTTTCAAATTGGATGCATGAAAATCAGATTACTGATAATTTGGTAGATCCTTCGAAATCTTTTACTGATCAATATACAAAGTGATATATGACAAACAAGTTAAATGTTTTTAAGGCTATGACTATTGCAGGTTCTGATTCTGGAGCAGGTGCTGGTATACAAGCTGATTTAAAAACTTTTGCTGCACATGGTGTATACGGTACCTCTGTTTTGACAGCAATTACTGCTCAAAACACTTTGGGAGTTAACGAAATTGTAGAGCTACCAGTATCTATTATTGAAGGTCAATTTAATGCTGTAATGAATGACATCAATACTGATGTCATTAAGATTGGCATGTTGTCTTCAGTGGAAATTATTGAATGTGTAAATAAATGTTTATCTAATTTTCCTGATAAAAAACTAGTATTAGATCCAGTAATGGTTGCAAAAGGTGGAGATGCACTTTTGAAGAATGATGCTATTAATTCCCTAATTAGTTTATTAATTCCGAGAAGTTTTATCGTTACTCCTAATGCTCCTGAGGCTAGCTCACTAACTAATATAGATGTAATAGATATTGATTCAGCTAAACAGGCAGCATTGAAGTTGTATGAAATGGGAGCTTCAAACGTTGTGATTAAGGGTGGTCATTTACATCAAGACAATGCTTCAGATATTTTCTTTGACGGTAATGATTTTTATGTTTTTAGCGTTAAACGTGTAGAAACTTTAAATACTCATGGCACGGGGTGTACTTTTGCATCTGCAATAGCTTCAGGAATTGCAAAGCAAAAGTCTTTGAATGAATCAGTGAAAGATGCAAAAGATTATGTATTTAATTCTATATTAAATAATTTTCAAATAGGCAAAGGTCATGGTCCGTTAAACCATTTTTACAAATTTTGGAATTTTGACTAACATACGACATCATACATTTAAAGGCAATTAATATGGATTCTGATGAAATAAGTTCCCAAGATTACCGTAAAGGTCGTAATCAATTAGCAGCCGCTGTAATTTTCGGACATGCAATTAAACACATTTATTTGTCTGCTACTCCTATTCTTTTAGCAAAATTGAAATTAGAAGTTGGATTAAGCGGCAAGTTATATGGTGTGATTACAGGTGCAAATCGCGCAACAAATGGCGCGACTACTATGATTGCTGGATATCTGGGTGAGAGATTTGCAAACAAATCTGGACTCATGTTGTTTGTTTCTTTGTCTTTAATGGGTATTTCGTATTTTTTGTTAGGTATTGCTCCAAGTTTTTGGTGGATTTTAGGAGCTATGTTGTTGGTAGGGATTGGACCTTCTTTATATCATCCTCCCGCAATAGCCTCTTTATCTAGAAAATTTCCTGACAAAAGAGGATTTGCGATTTCTTTGCATGGGACTGGAGGATCAGTTGGTCAAATGTTAGGGCCTTTGATAGTTGGGCTTTTAACGACTGAAACTTTTAAAGTAGGAACTTTAATTACGGTTACATATCTATTTGCATTTACATGGAGAGAAATTTTCAGAATAGGGATTATTCCTGCGTTTGTTTCTGCAATAATTGTTTATTTAATGATGAGAGACATTCCTAACGGTCAAACCAGTACAGATTCTTTGAAAAAATATTTTAGCGATTTGGTTTTGTTATTAAAAAACAAATCTATGCTAGGTTTGATTTTTGTCACTGGATTTAGGGCTATGGGTCAAGAGGCTATAGCTGTTTTTCTACCTGTTTATTTATTGTCTGGATTAGAAGACGGTGGGTTAGGAAAAGATGAATTGACTGTTGGATTATATTTAGCGGGGTCTCAAGTTGCAGGAATTGGTGCTCAGCCATTAATGGGATGGATATCTGATATGTATGGAAGAAAAATTGTATTAATTCCTGCTATGACATTATTGTCTTTATTATATTTTTTATTATATTTTTCAGTTGATGGAATACCTCTGATTATTAACGTTTTAGTAATGGGATGTTTCGTTTATTCTCTACATACAATTTTTATTGCTGCAGCTATGGATACTGTAGATGGAAAATCTCAATCAACTGTTGTTTCGTTGATTTATGCTGCAACAATTATTGGATTTATTTCACCTTTTATAGCTGGAGCACTATCGGATTATGTGGGGCAACCAAATGGTTTAAAAATGCCTTTTATATATAGTGGTATTGTAGCTATGATATCTACAATAATTTTAGTTTTCGTGAAATTACCTAAAAAGCGTTATCAATAAATTTATCTAATGATATATGGTTTAGTTTGAATTTCGGTAGTTACTTCCGGGCCTTCTGGGTAGTAAAAGATATCTATTTCAGATCTAACCCCAAATTCTTTAGGTAAATAGACTCCAGGTTCTACTGTTACAGCAATTTGAGGTATGAAAGACCTTGTATCATGAGTTTCCCATCCATCTAGATTAACAGCATTGCTATGAACTTCTCTTCCTAAGCTATGTCCTAATCTATGACTGAAATATTCTCCATATCCACATGAACTGATGTAATCTCTGGCAATTTTATCTAATTGCCATCCTTGCAAAATTTCACCATCAGAGTGTGATTTTTTCATCATTTCTACTGCTTGGTCTCTACCTCCAATTACTGCGCTAAAAACTGATTGGTTTTTTTCTGGAATTTTGTCTCCAACATATGCTGTCCAAGTAATATCAGCATACATTCCTTGCGATTCTTCCAAACAACCCCAAAGATCTATTAAAATCCAATCACCTTCAAAGATTTTATTTGAAGATTCTTTAGTAGGTTCGAAATGTGGATCTGCAGAATGATAGTTTGCTGCAACTACTGGCCCATCAGGTGAATATAAATTGTTGCTTTTGAACATGTCTCTAATATATTCAGCTATTTCAAATTCGTATGGATTTGAATTAATATTTGATCCTATAAAATCAAAAGCTGATTTAACCGTTGAGGTCAATATGTCAGCAGCTTTTAGATGAGAATTTAGATCTTTTTCATCCCATCTTTGTGTGGAAAATTGAACCAAATCTGCTGAAGAAATTACATCTACACCTAAGCTTTTGATTAACTCTATAGTTCCAGCATCAACTTTTGAAATCCGAGGAAGAGAAACCAATGGAGAGTATTCCATAGCAATTTTTTTGGATGTTTGTAGTATTTTTTTGAGTATCCCTATCATCTCATTTCTACTTACCCAAAAATTAGTTTTAAAATCTAATTTCTCAAATCTGTTTTGGTCTACATAGCTACAGATTATTTCAGGTGACCCTTCTCGAGGTATCCAAAACCAACATGGCCTAGTTACATGAGGTATGTGTCCTATGGTGTCCCAAAGAATAGGGTTCATTCCACGATAGTCGTAAAGAAGCCATCCATCGATTTTCTGATCGTTCATCATAGATTGAGATTCTTGAATAGTTTTGGTTAAGCTTGAATTAGTCATTGTAATTTTTTGAAAAAATTTATTAAGTTTTCTTGAGAAATTTCTTCTTGTTCTCCTGTATTTAAATTTTTTACTTGGTAAGTTTGTTTATTGATTTCATCATCCCCAATTATTACTACGTGAGTTGCATTGATTGAAGATGCGTATTTCATTTGACTTTTGATTCCTCTAGAGGGACCTATTATTGCAGAAATTTTTTCTTGTCTAATTGCAGCAGCAATTTCAATTCCATGATTTTTAGCATTTTCACCCATACAAGCTATTAGAATTTGCAGAGAATTTTCCACAGGAATGTTTACTTCTAACCTTTTTAGATTATCTATAATTCTTTCTATTCCCATTGCAAACCCAACTCCTGGAACAGAAGGCCCATCAATTTGTTCAATTAAACCGTCGTATCTTCCGCCTCCTGCTAATACTTTTGTTCGCCCTTCTAATGGAGGGACAATCTCAAAAACTGTTTTAGAGTAATAGTCCAATCCTCTTACAAGTTTATGATCAGTTTCAAATGGGATTTTAATGTTTGAAAGACTGGCTGTGACTTTTTCGTAATGTTCGCTACATTCATTACATAAGAATGAAACAGATTTAGGTGATGATTCAATAAATTCTTCACAAGAATTTTGTTTACAGTCTAAAATTCTAAGTGGGTTTGCATTAATTCTTTTATTGCAATCTGGACACATTTTGTCAATTCGTTCTTTGAAATAATTAATTAATTCATTCAAATAAATTGGCCTACAATTCATACAACCTATGCTGTTTAAGACCAAAGTTAAGTCGTTTAGACCTAAAGTTGTCATTAAATTCCAACAAAGTTCTATGACTTCTACATCTATATAAAATTCAGTTTCTCCAAAAGCTTCTACACCAAATTGATGAAAAGATCTGTATCTGCCTGATTGAGGTCTTTCGTATCTGAAATTTTCAAACAAATAGAATAATCTAACGGGTTGAGGTTGATTGTGCATTCCGTGTTCTACGTATGCTCTTGCAACCGATGCAGTACCCTCAGGTCTTAATGTGAGAGAGTCTCCACCTCTGTCAAGAAATGTGTAAGTTTCTTTTTGAAGTATGTCAGAAGATTCGCCCACACTTCTTAGAAATAAACCTGTGTCTTCAAAAATTGGAGTGTCAATTTTTGAGTATCCAAAACTCGCAGATATTTTTTTAGTAGTGTTTTGAATGTATTCCCAGTATTTTTGTTCTTCAGGAAGAATATCTACTGTTCCTCTGGGTACTTGAAATCGCATCAGTTTCTCCAAATTAATGACTGTTTAGCTTATAACATTGAATATAAAAATGTTGAAATTTCTCTGTTGAGATATAATCATATGTCAATCCGATAAATATGTGTGGGATTTATGGTAAAACAAAAAGATTGCACTATAGATTCAGGTTTATATTCAAAAATTGAAGTTTATCTGAAAAATAAAGATATAAAGTTTATCGAAAAAGCTTATAACTTTGCTAAAGACGCTCATGAAGGTCAGTTGCGACTTTCTGGAGAGGATTTTTTTGAGCATCCTAAACAGACAGCAATATTTTTAGCTGATCTAAAGTTAGATTCGAGCACGATAGCTGCAGCCTTACTTCATGACGTTGTAGAAGATTGCGATTGTGATTCTGAGGATATCGAAAGAATTTTTGGTCTTGATGTTAGTAGGTTGGTTGACGGAGTTACAAAATTATCTAGAAATGATGTGATTGGTGATAGTGAATTTTTCCCAAATGCAAATTTCTTAGATGATAAACCTGAAGATATTGCTCAAGCCGAAACCCTAAGAAAAATGTTAATGGCTATGGCAGATGATGTGAGGGTAGTGTTAATTAAATTGGCAGACCGCCTACATAACATGAGAACTATTTCTTATTTACCGCCAAATCGAAGATTAGCCATGTCTCGAGAAACAATAGAAATCTACGCTCCTCTAGCGCATAGATTAGGAATTTGGGAAATTAAGTGGCTGTTAGAAGATTTATCTTTTCAACAAATAAATCCTCAAGAATATAAAAATATTTCCAAAAGATTAAATTCTAAACGACAAGTTAGAGAATCTTACGTGGAAAAAATAGTTTCTCAAATTGAAAATGAGCTGTCTAACCAGGATATTTCTTCTGAAGTTTATGGAAGACCTAAACACATTTATAGCATACATAAAAAAATCCAAAAATATTCTGAAATTAATAGAGAAGTAAGTGAAATACATGATTTATTTGCGGTAAGAATAATTGTTGATGAGATCAAAGATTGTTATGCGGCTCTTGGAGTGATACATACTAAGTACCACCCATTACCAAACCAATTTGATGATTACATAGCTAATCCAAAAGATAATTTGTATCAATCATTACATACAGCTGTTTTAGGAGAAAATTCCTTACCTGTTGAGGTACAAATTCGGACTAAGGACATGCATGAGGTCGCTGAATATGGGGTTGCAGCTCATTGGTTGTATAAAGAGGGAGTAGAGTCAGATAAAGCATTTGAGGAGAAAATGACTTGGTTGCGTCAATTGCTTGATTGGCAGCGAGATGCTAGTGGAGCAGTAGATTTTGTTGAATCTTTTAAAACTGATATTTTTCAGAATCAAATATTTGTTTATACACCGAATGAAGATGTTATTGAGTTACCAATAGGAGCAACATCCTTAGATTTTGCATATAGGATTCATACTGATGTTGGGCATGGGTGTGTGGGAGCAAAAGTGAATGGCAAGTTAGTATCTTTAAATCATGAATTGAATAATGGAGATACTGTACAGATTATGACTAGCAAGACAATGAAAGGTCCAAGTCATGATTGGATTAATCCAAGTTTTGGGTATGTGAAAACTGCTTCTGCTAGGACAAAAATAAGGCATTGGTTTAATAGGCAAGAAAGACAAACGAATATTTCTAGAGGAAAAGAATTATTTCAAAAATTGGGTCGATTGGATCTTGATGTAGAAGAACAAAAAGTTGCTAAACTATTGCGCTATAAAAATACTGAAGACTTGTTTGTATCATTAGGAGATGGTTCCTTAACTACAGAGAAAATTTTAAATAGATTGACGATCAGTGAAAAGAAGCCTACAAAATTAAATCATGTTGAAACTCCAAAAACTGGTCCAGCCTCCGGTATACAAGTTTTGGGTGTAGGGGATCTTTATACGAGTATTGCTAGGTGTTGTAATCCCATTATGGGCGACTCAATTGTAGGATTTATAACTAGAGGAAGAGGAGTTTCTGTTCACCGTCAAAATTGTTCCAATATTCTTTCAGAAGATGAATCTGAAAGATTAGTTACTGTAACTTGGGGAGAAACAAAAACTCTTAATCCTGTGCGTATTCAATTAAAATGTGAAGATCGTTTAGGTTTGCTTGGAGATGTAACTTCAATTATTTCAAATGAGAAAATAAATATTGCCAATATTAATACAGAAGAGTACGATGATATGGTTTTTATTTCTCTGACTGTTTATACCAGTGGCATCGAGCAGCTTGATAGGCTATATACAAAGTTAGAAGCCGTGAGTGGAGTGTTGGGTGTAATCCGTCTGAGAAGTATTGAAAATAAGCGAGTATAGGAGATTTATATACTGTGCCAAGTGCAAAAGCCCATAGGGTTAGTCTGAGAAAAAGAGAAAATAAATCGCCTTTAAAGTCAAAGGCTAGAAATCAAATCACTAAGGTTAGAAAGCTAATCAGTGATGGTGAGATTGATCAAGCTAAAGAAACAGCTAGTCAAGTTTATTCCTCATTGGATAGAGCTGCTCAAAGAGGTGCAATTCACCCTAAAAATGCCGCTCGAAGAAAATCTAGAATTATGAAAGCCATTCAAGATGTAGTTTCATCTTCAGGGGAGTAAGTTTTGTTAAGAATTCGATTAAAAAGAACAGGTTCAAGAAACCAACCTAGTTATAGAATAGTCGTAGCTGATCAACGTAAACCACGAGATGGTGCTTTTGTTGATCACCTAGGCCACTACAATCCTCGAATGGATCCTCCAGAGGTTGTAATTGATGCTGATAAAGCTAGAGAATGGATGCGATTAGGAGCTCAACCTACTGATGCAGTTCGTAGGATGATTGAGAAAGCTGAAGTTGTTACAGCTGAGCCCGAAACAGGCTCTGAGTAATATATCGAAGGTACTTATGACAGATATGAAAGCTTTGATTGAGTATATAGCCCGGTCTATTGTTTCCCATCCCGATGACGTAATAGTTGAATGTGATGATTCATCAGATAAATTGTTATTTACTTTACAGGTGAACCCTGAGGATAAAGGAAGAATTATAGGCAGAAAAGGTGTGGTTGCCCAATCAATTCGTTCCCTATTACGAGTTGCTGCAGTTAAGGAAGGGGTCCACGCAGTTTTAGAAATTGAATAGTTAGAGTTCTAAATGTCTGTAGATAATGTTCCAGACGGTCACATTCTAGTCGGTGTTATCAGTGGAGTAAGAGGATTAAAAGGCGAATTAAAAATCCGTTCTTTCTCTGATGTGGATACACGATTTAATGTTGGAAATATATTATTTGTTAATGGACAAAAATATCAGATCCATTCTCTTGCAAATTCATCTAAGGGAATCGTTATTAGACTTGTAGGCATTAATACTCGAGAACAAGCTGAAAGTTTCATTGGTCAAAAATTAACTATTCAGCATTCAGAATTCACTTTAGATTCGGGAATGTATTTTCACCATCAATTAATAGGAATGATTGTTTACGATCTCCAAGATGATTTATTGGGTGAAATTGTGGAAATCATTGAAACTGGATCTACTGATGTATATGTAATTAAGTTAGAAGGTCAATCAGATATCCTAATTCCTGCTCTTTCTGAGTATATAAAAAATATAGATTCTTTACATTCTAAGATGATAATTAATTTAAATGACAGCCTAAATACTCGCATTTGATATTTTGCTTATATTTTAATTATCAGTAATCGTTGACAGTCAATGTGGTCAAGACTATAATTTTTCCTTGTCGCCCCTAAAAATGGGGCTTATTTTTTCTGTCTAAAAATTTATTTAAGGAACAATATGCCTACAGTAAATCAGTTAATAAGAAAGAAGAGAAAAAAGAAATTTAGGAAGAATACTGCTCCTGCCTTAGATCTTTCTTGGAATACTTTGAAAAACAAAGGTACAAGAGGTGCTGGTTCTCCTCATAAAAGAGGAGTATGTGTGCAAGTTCGTACGCAAACTCCAAAGAAACCAAATTCTGCATTACGGAAAGTTGCCAGAGTAAGGTTGACGAATGGAATGGAAGTAACTGCTTATATTCCTGGTGAAGGCCATAACTTACAAGAACACTCTTCAGTTTTAATAAGAGGTGGGAAAGTAAGAGACCTTCCGGGTGTTAGGTATCACGTTGTCAGAGGAGTTTTAGATACAGCTGGTGTGCAAGATAGAAAACGAAGCAGAAGTAAATATGGAACTAGGAACGAATAATGGCTAGACGAAGAAGAGCTGAAGTAAGAAAAATTCTCCCAGATCCACAGCACAACAGTGTGGATTTAGCTAAGTTTATTAATAACGTTATGTTAGATGGGAAGAAAACTACTGCTCAAAGAATAGTTTATGAAGCCTTAGAAAGAGCTGAAAAAGATAGTGGAAGATCTGGATTTGAAGTTTTTGAGCAAGCTATTAAGAATGCAACACCTATGATTGAAGTTAGATCTCGAAGAGTAGGTGGAGCCAACTATCAAGTACCTTCTGAAGTTAGACCTGAAAGGCGTTTAGCTTTAGCTATGAGATGGATAGTCACTGGTGCAAGAGCTAGAACTGGAAGAGGTATGCCTGAAAAATTATCTGCAGAACTTCTTGATGCTTCTCGAAATCAAGGAGCAGCAGTTAGACGAAAAGAAGAAGTATTTAGAATGGCAGAAGCAAATAGAGCTTTTGCACACTATCGTTGGTAGATTAGTAGAAAATAGGAAAAATAGTTTAATGCCCAAGACGTCACTAAAACAAACAAGAAATATTGGTTTTATTGCTCATATTGATGCAGGAAAAACTACTGTCTCTGAGAGGGTTTTATATTTTTCTGGAAGAATTCACAAATTAGGTAGTGTTGATGATGGGAATACTGCTACAGATTGGATGGAACAAGAAAAAGAAAGAGGAATTACTATAGTTTCTGCAGCTACAGCAACTTCATGGAAAGAATGGGATTTAAATATTATTGATACTCCTGGGCACGTAGATTTTACTGCAGAAGTTGAGAGAAGTTTGCGAGTACTTGATGGAGGTGTAGTTGTTTTTGATTCAGTAGCTGGTGTTCAGCCTCAATCTGAGACAGTTTGGAGACAAGCAACCAAATATGGTGTACCTAGAATATGTTTCATAAATAAAATGGACAAAGTAGGTGGTGATTATTACAAAGCTATAGATACTATTATTGATAGATTGAAGGCTAATCCCATTCCAATTCAAATTCCAATGGGTAGCGAAGATAAATTTTATGGCGTCATTGATTTAGTAGAAGGCAAATCATTTACCTTCGATTCAGAAGGTACTATGACTGAAGGTGGAGTGCCTGATGAGTTTTCCGAAGAATTTGAATTACGCCGTGCCGAAATGATTGAAAAATTTGCTGAACAAGATGATGAAATTTTAGAAAAGTTTTTGAATGAGGAAGAAATTTCAGTAGAAGCACTACAAAAGTCTATTAGGACTTCTACAATTAACAATAAAGTTGTTCCTGTTTTATGTGGCACAGCTTTAAAGAATAAATGTGTTCAGCCTTTACTTGATGCTATTGGTGCATATTTGCCCTCCCCTCTTGATGTTCCTGCTGTTGAAGGAACTAAACCGGGAACTGATGATTCATTACTGAGAGCTGCTAGTAATGAGGAACCATTTTCGGCACTTGCATTTAAAACTGTTACAGACCCTTATATAGGTAGACTGGTTTATTTTAGAGTTTATTCAGGATCTGCTAAGTCGGGTTCTAGTGTGTTGAACACTGTAACTGGAGACAGGGAAAGGTTAGGAAGAATTGTTAAAATGCATGCTGATCAACGTGAAGATGTTGAAGAAGTATTTGCTGGTGAGATTGCTGCTGCAATTGGATTGAAAGATACTTCCACTGGTGAAACTATTTGTTCAATCGATGACCCTATTTTATTAGAAAAAATAGAATTTCCTGATCCTGTAGTATCTGTTTCAGTAGAGCCAAAATCTAGGGTTGATCAAGACAAATTGGGTGAAGCGCTTTCTAAGCTATCTGACGAAGATCCTACTTTTACCATCAAGTATGACGAAGAAACTGGTCAAACTGTGATGTCTGGTATGGGTGAATTACACTTAGAAATTTTGGTAGATCGTATGAAAAGAGAATTCCAAGTTGAGGCTAACGTTGGTAGGCCTAGAGTGGCATTTAGGGAAACAATTAGGAAAAATACTGAGGCTGAAGGAAAATTTGTTCGTCAGTCTGGTGGTCATGGACAATATGGTCACGTAATCATTGAGATGGAACCTTTGGAAAAAGGTTCTGGGGTTATGTTTGATAATGCAATAAAAGGTGGGGCTATTCCTACAGAATTTATTTCTTCTGTTGAAGATGGTGTAAGAAAATCATTAACTACTGGACCTAAATCAGGATTCCCTGTAATCGATCTTTTGGTACGACTGGTAGATGGTAGTTATCATGATGTTGACTCTTCAAAAGTTTCATTTGAAATTGCTGGATCTATGGCTGCAAAGAATGGTGTCACAAAGGCGGGTCCCTATGTATTGGAACCTGTTATGAACTTAGAAGTGGTTACTCCTGAAAGTTATTTGGGAGATATTATTGGGGATCTTGGGCGACGTAGAGCTGTTATGAGTGGCGTTGATGCACAAGGAGATACCCAGGTAGTCAAGGCTACATTGCCTTTGGCAGAAAGTTTTGGTTATGCGGATGACCTTAGATCTTTGACTCAAGGAAGAGCAGGTTATTCAATGGAATTTGGAGAGTATTTAGAAGCTCCTGATTCTGTAGTTGAGTCTCAATCAGTATAAATAAAGAGTAAAAAATGGTTCAAAACGCACAAAAAATTAGAGTAATATTAAAAGCATTTGATCATAGGATTCTTGATCAGTCAGCTGGCCAGATTGTTCAGACAGCCGAACGAACTGGTGCTAGAGTTGCTGGACCGGTTCCGTTGCCTACTGCTATCAAAAGATTTTGTGTTTTGAGAGCTCCTCACATTGATAAAGATTCTAGAGAGCATTTTGAGATTAGGACTCATAATAGGTTGATTGATATACACAGTCCTACTTCGAAAACTATAGATTCGCTTACCAATTTAGATATGCCTGCTGGCGTAGATATTTCAATCAAGTTATAAGGGTTTTATTGTGTCAGTTAAGGGATTAATAGGAAAAGTAATTGGAGGTACTCAGTACTTCTATGAAGATGGAACTGCTGAGGCAGTTACAGTGATTCAAGTTGGTCCATGTTTTGTAACTCAAATTAAGAATGATGAGATCGATGGATATCAAAGTGTTCAGTTAGGTTATGAAACTGTTAAAAAAGTTAATAAGCCATCTGTGGGGCACTTCAATAAATCAGGTGATTTATTTTTTAGATACTTACGAGAATTTAAAGCGGATGACTACTCAGGCATTTCTTTGGGAGACCAATTTGATGTCAGTATTTTTGAGGAAGGCGAGAAAGTCCATGTGACAGGGACTTCTAAAGGTAAGGGTTTTCAAGGTGGAGTGAAACGATATAACTTCAGAGGTGGTCCTAAAACTCATGGGCAATCTGATAGGCACAGGGCTCCTGGTTCTATCGGTGCAGGTTCTACACCTGGAAGAGTTATTAAAGGAATGAGAATGGCGGGTCGAATGGGCGGAGATCAAGTTACTGTTAAAAATCTAAAAGTTGTAAATGTTGATGTTGAAAATAATAGATTGTTAGTTAAAGGTGCAGTACCGGGTAGGTATGAATCTTTAATATTGATTAAAAAGAGTTCGTAGGTAGAAATGAAATTACAAGTTACAGATATAAAAGGTATAAGTACTGGAAACATTGATGTTCGTGAGGATGTTTTTAGCGTCCCTGCTAAAACTGCTTTGGTTCACCAAGTAGTTGTCGGATATTTATCTAATAAAAGACAGGGAACTGCAAAAACAAAAACTCGTTCTGAGGTGTCTGGAGGTGGTGCTAAACCTCGTCCACAAAAAGGTTCTGGAAGGTCTAGGCAAGGTTCAATTCGTTCGCCTATTTGGGTAGGTGGAGGAAGAGCTTTTGGGCCATCTCCAAGAAGTTTTAGAAAAAACACTCCTAAGAAAATGAGACGTTTGGCGATGTTGTCTGTTTTGTCTGACAAGGCTCGTCAAGGTAATCTTTTGTTGGTAGACAATTTTGATATTCAAAACTCAAAAACCAAGTCAGTGGTTAACTTACTTGGAGCACTTTCTGTTAACGGGTCCTCTTTGTTAGTAACTGATGGAGTGAATTCTGATTTGGTTAGATCTGCACAGAATATAGATTCTGTAAAAACATTACCCGTACAACTTCTGAATGCTTTAGATCTTATGAACAAAAAATGGATAGTTATGAGTGTTGATGCAGTACGGAAAGTTGAAGAGATTTGGGGCGGTGTTTATAAGGGTGAAAATATATTTTCAAACATTGAGTCTACTGATGTAGTGTCAGATTTAGAGGCTGTGGGGAGTGATTCAGTTTCTGAAATGGATGAAATTAGATCCGCAGTAGAGGAGATTATTTCTAATGAGTAAAGGGCATAAATTTACTATTTTGAGAAGACCTCTCGTTACAGAGAAATCTACCTTATTGCAAGAGCAAAATCGTTATTCCTTTGAGGTTTCCCAGCAAGCTACAAAATTGGAAATTAAAGAAGCTGTTCAAGATGCCTTTAATGTAAAGGTAACGAAAGTGAATACTATGACGGTTCAAGGAAAGAGAAAGAGATTTGGGCCTAAATTTTCTCAAAAGAAAACTTGGAAAAAAGCTATAGTAACTGTTTCACAAGGTGATTCAATTACTATTTTTGAGGGAGTGTAGTATGCCATTAAAAAGCAGAAAACCTTTAACCCCAGGACAAAGAGGGTTAATTTTACAAACTACTGATGATATTACTTCTAGTAAACCAAAAAAATCTCTCCTGAAACCAATTAAAAAAACTGGTGGCCGGAACTCACAAGGTAAAGTTACTGTACGACACAGAGGTGGTGGTCATAAAAGAAGGTTTAGGGTAATTGATTTCAAAAGAGATAATTTTGGGGTTCCAGGAACAGTTCATAGTATTGAGTATGACCCTAATAGATCATCAAGAATTGCTTTGATAAAATTTGCTGATGGTGACTGGAGATACATTTTAGCTCCAAATCAACTAAGAGTTGATGACTCAGTTATGTCTGGAGAGGGATCTGATTTTAAGCCTGGTAACGCATTACCGTTAGAAAAGATTCCATCTGGAACTATAGTTCATAACATTGAATTACAAGTTGGGCGTGGCGGTCAAATTGTTAGAAGTGCAGGAGCCTCTGCGCAAGTTTTAGCAAAAGAGGGTAAATATACCTTATTACGATTACCATCAGGTGAAATGAGAAATATTTTAAGCACATGCATGGCTACTATTGGTCAGTTAAGTGCAGTTGATACCAAAAATGTGAAACTAGGAAAAGCTGGTAGGAAGAGACATTTAGGTAGAAGGCCTGAAGTTAGAGGAGTTGCAATGGCTCCTAATGCCCACCCTCACGGTGGAGGTGAAGGTCGATCTCCAATTGGTATGCCAGGTCCAAAAACTCCTTGGGGTAAACCTGCTTTGGGATTGAGGACTAGAAAGAAAAATAAACCTTCTAACAAATTTATTGTTAGAAGAAGATACAACAAGTAGAGGAAAAAAATGTCTAGATCCATTAAAAAAGGTCCATACGTTCATCCTAAATTGGCTAAGAAAGTTGAAAGAATAGTCAATTCAAATAGTAGAGAAGTAATCAAGACTTGGTCACGATCTTCAATGATTATGCCCGATATGATTGGTTTAACTATTGCAGTCCATGATGGTCGCAGACATGTTCCGGTATTTGTTGCAGAAAATATGGTTGGACATAAATTAGGTGAATTTGCACCTACTAGAACATTTAGAGGACATTCTTCTAAATCTGAAAGAATTTCTAGAGTTGGGTAAAAGGTAGAAAAATGAGTATTAGAGCCTTAAGTAAAAATACAGGTATTTCAGTCAAAAAATTAAAACCTATTGTTAATTTAGTTCGTGGTATGAATGTAAATGAAGCATTAGTGCAATTGCAATTTATGCAATCCCCTGCAGCAGAAAAAGTTGCTAAAACTGTTAAATCTGCAGTGTCTAATGCTGAAAATGAATTGATGGCTCGTTCAGAAGATCTAATTGTTTCTGAAATTTTTGCAAATGAAGGCCCTAGGCTGAAAAGATATAGAGCTGAAGCAAGAGGAAGAGCAGGAAGGATTCAAAAAAGAAGTAGTCATATAACTGTAGTAGTTGCAGAGGAGAGTGTTTAGTGGGACAAAAAATTCATCCAAACGGATTTAGAGTAGGTATCACTCGAGACTGGCATGCTACTTGGTTTGCTCATAAAAAAGAAGAATATGCCTCTTTGGTTCGTGAAGATATTAATATTCGTAAGGTTATTAGTTCTCTTTACCAAGATGCAGCAATTTCTAAAGTTGATATTCAAAGAGACTCAGAAGAAGTTTCTGTAACTATTCATACTGCACGACCCGGTATAGTGATAGGTCGAGGTGGCCAAAGAGTTGATGAGTTAAGAAAAACATTAGAAACGCTAACTGGTAACAGACGTGCAAAATTAAACGTTAAAGAAATCAGAGATTCTGAGCTTGATGCGTATTTGGTTGCACGTAATGTTGCAGACCAACTTGAAAGAAGAATTGCTTTTAGAAGAGCTATGAGACAAGCAATTACTAGAACTATGCAGTCAGGAGCTGAAGGGATCAAGATTTTATGTTCTGGTCGTTTGGCAGGAGCAGATATTGCTAGGGCTGAAAAAGCTATGGAAGGGAGAGTTCCTCTTCATACTTTGCGAGCTGATATTGATTATGGATTAGCTGAAGCTCAGACTGAATTTGGTGTGATAGGAGTAAAAGTATGGATTTGCCGAGGTGAAATATTAAATCCCACTTTAGTTGGAGACACTTCTGTTGAATCGGATATTATTTCTGATGTAGATCAGGAAGATGATTCTGAAGTTCCAGCTATTCAGGTTGTGGTTACTGCCCAAGACGATAAGCAGAATCTAAATATTAGTGTTGAAGAAACTGAAGATAAGGACACTCAATAAATATGTTGCAACCTAAGAGAACTAAATATAGAAGTCATCATCGCGGACGTCGTAAGGGCGTAGCTGTTGCAGGTAGTACTTTAAACTTTGGTGAATATGGTTTGAAAACTACTGAGGCTGCTTGGTTGACCTCTCGGCAAATAGAAGCTGCTCGTCGTGCTATGACTAGATACGCTAGAAGAGGCGGCAGAATGTGGATCAGAGTTTTCCCTGATAAAAGTGTAACGGCTAGAGCTGCAGAAACACGAATGGGTAAAGGTAAAGGTGCACCGGATCATTGGGTAGCGGTAGTAAAGCCAGGCAAAGTTTTATTTGAAATGGCTGGAATTCCAGAGGAAACTGCTAAACACGCATTGACATTAGCTGCTTCAAAGATGCCTATGGCAACTAAGATTGTTGTTAAACCTGGGATAGGATCTTAAAAAGGATATTTTATGGCAGAAATAGATGAAATAAGAGCATTGAGTGATAGTGATTTACAGTCAAACCTAGATTCTATTCAAGAAGAATTGATGAATATGAGGTTTAGGGTAGCAACTATGCAAATGACCAATATAAATGAAATGAAATTAGCAAAGAAACGTATAGCAAAGATAAAAACAGTAATTAGAGAAAGAGAAATAGCAGAGAGTTATTAATGAGTCACGATAGGCGAAAAATTAGAACTGGGAAAGTAGTAAGCAATTCAATGGATAAAACCATTGTAGTTTCTGTCGAGTGGAGACAACCCCATAGAATATATAAAAAAAATGTTCGAAAATGGAGTCGATTTAAGGTACATGACGAAACTAATCAATGTTCATTGGGCGATGTAGTAAGAATTATTGAAACAAGGCCATTATCGAAGACCAAAAATTGGAAAGTCCAAGAGATTATTCAAAAAGGTGATTTGGCAGATATTCAACCCCATGAGATTAACGATAATTCTATGAGTGAGAATGATTCTAATCAAATGGAAGGTGTTTCATGATACAACAGTACACACGTTTAAAAGTTGCTGATAATTCTGGAGCCAGAGTTTTGAGTTGTATTGGAGTTCCTGGGGGTTCAGGTAGAAAATATGCTTGGTTAGGTGATGTGATTGTTGCTTCAGTAAAAGAAGCTGCTCCATCTGCCGCAGTTAAAAAAGGCGATGTTGTAAAAGCTGTAGTAGTGCGAACTTCTAAGGCACATCGAAGAAAAGACGGATCACATATTAAGTTTGATGAAAATGCTGCTGTTGTGATTAATGATGACAGAATGCCTAGAGGTACAAGAATTTTTGGTCCTGTAGCTAGAGAATTAAGAGACAAAGATTTTATGCGAATTGTTTCTCTTGCTCCTGAGGTGATTTAGTATGAAACTTAAAAAAAATGACACTGTAATGGTAATGAGAGGGCGAGACAGAGGTAAACAAGGAGTTGTACAAGAATGCTTACCTGAAAAGTCACGCGTTATTGTTGAGGGTGTGAATTTAGTTAAAAAACATACAAAGCCTCAAGGTATGAGAGCTGGAGGAATTATTGAAACAGAATTACCT
>MDSW01063108.1_pt1 | contig 18807 bp, 15 predicted proteins | sample 811171 | NCBI WGS metagenome assembly MDSW01 (sample SAMN05326641, study PRJNA326480) | marine metagenome | isolation source: seawater | place: Atlantic Ocean: North West | collected 2012 | reverse complement strand
TAAAAGGTTCTAAATGAAATGAGAATCTATCTCTATTATACACACCATTAAAAATTGATTTTTTATCATAATATGCGTAAGAATCATAATGCGAACTAAAAATAGGAAACTCAGGAAAGCTATCTTTTCTAATACCTGACTTATTACTTGGATCATCAATTCTTAAATCACCACTTACTGCTTCTATTACAGTTCTAACAGGAGTTAATATATCATGCCCATATACATCTTTTCTACTTGGTTGTATTGGCACAGAAAGCTGTACAGAATCAATATAATTTAAATCCACCTTAAAATCATCATAATGAAATTTAAACTCTCTACCAAATAGATTTAGTCTTCCTTTTCCAACAAAAATCTGACCATTAAATATAAAGTCTCTATTTTTTTTGAGAACAACTAATCCATCTCTTGGATACAAATAAACGTTTCTTTCTGAACTTACTTCAATATTATGAATACCTAAAATATTTAAATCTTTGGTTTCTAAATTTAATGTAGCATTAACCAAATATTTATCTCCTGTTTTATACTCTCCTGGCTTAATAACAGAATTAAAGGAGATAACATCATAATCACCCAAGTCAGAAGCTGCATTAACATAATTATACAATTTTGGAAGCACCGTTATTCTTTCCAAACCAAAATCATAGAATATAAAACCATATCGAGACAATCTAATGAGTAAAGCACGAATCTGATTTAGAGGAAATTTAGCAAAACGAGCAAAATCCTCTACATAGATTTTTTCCTCTTGTTTCTGATTTACATAATTATTAAGCAAAAACAAAGGATGCACAGCGTCGATACCTCCTAAAATAGTGTGCAAATCACTATCAAATCTTGCAACAGACTCAAAAGAAACTCTAGATACAGCTGTGCCAGGCAATGATCCAAAAGCAATTAAGTCTTTATCAATATTCCATTCCAACAATTCAAAATCCATATTTACATTGTGATACGTATTTAACATAGTAGCACTTGACAAACCATTAACATTTCTATAAAGTTGTAATTGTCTTTTACTATCAATATATTTAAACTGTAAATTTCCGTGGTAAATAGAATCGTTATCAAAAAAAATCTTAACGCCGGCCTCCTGAGCAAAAATTCTATCAGAACCTATACTAAAACGATTAGCATTTGCAATAAAGACATCTTTCCCGCTTCTTTTAAAAACAATTTTTGCTTCAGCATATTTGCCACCATCAGCAACAAATTCCTTCCCTTGTATTTTATATCCACCTCTATAATCAATATTTGGAAAAATTTCTTTTAACTCGACATTTTTACTATACGAAATAAACTTAGGATACATACTCCTCTGTCTTCCTTTAGCAATCTTATTAACCAATTGACCTAAAATAGGTTCTAAAAAAACAGACTTATTATAAAAAATGGAAGAATCTGCAACAACTTGATTTTTTCTAGTATCAATCTTGTATGATTGAATTTGGGCAAAAACAGAATCCTGAGGATAACCATGTGACTCCCAATTTATTAATCCATCTTGACCAACCCACTCAGTAGAAAGAAAATAATACTTCCCTGTAGTATTATAAATAGTATATGCTCCATTATTTGTAGAACAACTTAGATTAAAAGGAGTATCAAAAACAACTACTGGCTGAATCATTTCAAATGTAAAATGAAAGTCAGAATGACTCACTTTCCACTTAGCAGAATTACTTACTCTTAAGGCATTTTCTGTTAATAGATCAGAACTAAATTTACAGAATAACATTAATTTATTACTTGTTGATTTATTAAGTGTTGCGTTGAAAACTTTCAACCACTCTGGCAATAAAACTTCTCCTCTAGCACTATTATTTACAATAAGAATCGTTGATATAAAATTTGAAAAATGAGGTTTTGGCCTTAATCTCCTTGATAACATCTGATTAGAAATCTGAATAATATTAACTTTCTCGTCTTCTGAAAAAGTATTAAACTGATTTGAGAACTGCTTATAAATTAACTCTAATTTATCATTTTTAGTAGCCGTCATAAAAGCATCCAACTCTGTAAGATAAATTGAAAATTCATTTGTAAATTCCTTAAGCTGCTGTTTCTGAGAAAAAGCAGTTAAAGAAAATAACAGAGTTAATACAGATATTAAACTTTTTTTAAATGTAGCATTTGCCATTTATTTTTATTTTTAGAAACAACTAGTTCTAAACCAAGCTGTTCGGTCTTATTTAAAATTAAAACAGAATCCTCCTCTAGAAATCCACTTAAAAGAATTTCTGCAGAATTATTCATTATACTAACATATTTTTCAATATCATTAAGAATACAATTTCTGTTAATATTTACTAAAACAACATCATATCTTACATTACCAATATCGTTTATATCACCATGAATAAAATGAATATTAGAAATATGATTTAAATCTGCATTCTCTTTAGCATTCTTAAATGCCCACTCATCAACATCAATACCAACCAAATCTCTAGCCCCTAACTTTGATGCTAAGATTGTTAAGACACCCGTTCCACTTCCTATATCTAATACTGATCTTCTTTCAAGATCTAAAGAAAATATCTCATTCATCATTAACACTGTAGTCTCGTGATGACCAGTACCAAAAGACATTTTTGGAGTAATAACAAGATCATATTCAATATCTGAAATAGGATTATGAAAATGTGAACGAACTACACAATTTTCATTAACAACAACAACTGGATAATTGCTTTCCCACTTAGCATTCCAATTTTCTTTTTTTAGTGTGTTTATTGTAAAAGAAATCTTTGTTAATTTTGAAATTTCTGATATAACTGACTCTAAAATACCTGTATCTAATAGACAAGTTGGGATATATGCTTTCACACCATTTTTATCCTCAAGAAAAGATTCAAATTTAACTTCATTTAATCTTGCGACTAAAATATCTGCAAATGGATTTACTTGCTGCAATCGTATGTCAATCTCGCTATATTGCATTAAAATGAATTAATTATAGCTGAAAAATCATCTGCACTTAATGAAGCTCCTCCAATTAATCCACCATCAATATCTTTTTGATCAAATAAATCTATAGCATTTGTAGGATTACAACTTCCACCATATAAGATGGAAGTATTCTGAGACACTTCTTCTCCATATTTTTCTTTAATAATATCCCTAATAAAGCTATGAACCTCTTGAGCCTGATCTGATGTTGCTGTAACACCAGTTCCTATTGCCCAAATAGGCTCATATGCTATAACCACTTTAGTGAATTGAAATGCTGACAAATGAAACAAGCTATCTGAAATCTGTGATTTAATCCATTCAAAATACACTCCATTTTGTCTCTGCTTGAGACTCTCACCACAACAAAAAATTACTTGTAGATTATTAACTAAAGCTTGCTCAACTTTTAATTTTAATAATGCATTTGTTTCATTAAAATTCACTCTTCTTTCGGAATGTCCTATAATTACATATTGAACACCATATGAAGCTATCATTTCAGCGGAAATCTCACCTGTAAAAGCTCCATTTTGACTCGAACTACAATCCTGTGATGACACAAACACATTATTTATATTAGCACATATTTCTACTACCTTGTTCAAATGAACAGATGAAGGAGCAAAAACAACATCAGCTTTAAGTTCTAAAGGCAAATTATTTAAAACATTCTCAACAAGAGTAATAGCTTGAACTCTATTTAAATTCATTTTCCAGTTACCTGCAATTATATTTTTTCTCATCTTAACTAACTCTTATTCTAGGATCAATCCATCCATAAATTAAATCTACTAGTATATTTATTATTACAAAAAGTGAAGCAATAAATAACACTGAACCCATAACAATAGGCAAGTCCATTGTATTTAAACCATCTACTATTTCTTTACCTAACCCATTCCAAGCAAATATATATTCTACAAAGACAGCTCCAGCTAGCATTGATGCAAACCAACCTGAAACAGCTGTAACTACTGGGTTTAATGCATTACGTAAAGCATGCTTAAAAACCACTGTAAACCTTCCTAAACCTTTAGCTACTGCTGTACGCAAATAATCCGTATTTAACACTTCTAACAAAGAATTTCTACAAAGCTGTATAATTACAGATAATGGACGAATTGCCAATGTGATTGCAGGCAATATCAGATTCTTGATTTGCAAGAAAGAACCTCTTCCATAATCATCAACCTCATAAAGACTACCAATCATATTTAAACCAGTATATTTATGCAATACAAAACCAAAAAACCACGCAATAATAATAGCAGCAAAGAAAGAGGGCAATGACATTCCTAATACTGAAACAAACAAGATCAATTTATCTATAAAACTATCCTTATAAAGAGCGGAAAAAACACCTAAAACTAATCCTAAAAGCAAAGCAAAAAATATAGAGGTAAAAGCTAAAACAAACGTATTCTTAAATGTATTCATCAAAATTATTCCAACAGGAGTTCCAGTTCGCACAAAAGACTCCCTAAGATAAGGCACTTTTAAAACTATCGTATAATCAAAAAATGAAAACAATCGTTTAAATTTATACTTTCCATCCTTTAAGTACGTAAATGAAGTATTTGTATTATTATGAATTGAAAAAGGTGAAACATCATTTAAATACAAAGCATATTGCTCAACCAAACTACGATCAAAAGCATACTTTTGTTTTATAATTGCTAACTGATTGGAATCTTCTCTCTTATCTAACATCATACGAGCAGGATCACCAGGTAATACATTAAACAAAAAGAAAACTAATGTTAAAACTCCCCATAAAACAAACACTCCATAAGTAACTTTTTTAAAAAAATAAATAATCAAATCTTACTTTTTAATTTCTAAAATTCTTTGTAAGTCTTCAGCAGAAAACTCTCTGTTTCCAGTACCTTCATAAAGTCTGATTTGTCTTGTTCCATCATATAAAATAACCACCGGATTATCATAATCTGGAAAAGTAATCTCCATATAACTATCAATCTCATCTGTATCATAATTTGCAAAAGGGATTACTTGATATGGATATTCTCTTCCTACTGATTCAAAAAATGATGGAATATTATATTCCTCAGAGTCTGAAAATATAATATGTAATCTAGGAAAATCAGATATTAAATAAGAAAGTGAATCTAAACTCCTTGCAGCATGTTGACAATGTTCGCAACCCGCATCAAAAAAACATAAGATCTTTCTTTCCTCTGAATTCTTAAAATCTTCCATTTCTACATAGGAGATAAAACTATTACCTCCAGCTTTATTTTGTACTGAAATAGGAAGAAATGCAAACATTATTGTAGAGATTAGTAAAAATAACATTACCAAATTTGACAAATTTCTCTTGTCATCTTCTGATCTTAAGTAAATAAAAACAATAACGAGTAAGGTTAGAATATTTTTGATCAGCGCCTCTAGTGGAGTCATTGGAATTAATTCTCCAAAACATCCACAATTCTCAGAATTTCCAAAAATCTGAGTAGATAAATGAATACTAAATATAGTAATCATAATAAAGGCAAGTGGCAAAATTAGTTTCCTTAAATAATTGTTAAACAAGATCGTTATAGCAAGAAAAATTTCAGCTCCAATGATAAATCTAGAAAAATAAGGTGCCACACTCTCCGAAAAGCCCATAGGAATCAATTGCCCTTGCTCAAATATCTTTGTAATTCCAAATATTGGAGTTGGATATAATTTTGCAAATGCAGAAAGTAAAAATAAGGCTGAAATTAAAACTCTGAAAAAAAATACTAGTTGATTATTTTTTGTTTTCATATATATAGTTTAGTTTAATTAACGCAAAAACAGCATAGTTAAGCATGTCTAAATAGTTAGCATCTACTCCTTCAGAAATTAAAGTTGATCCTTGATTATCCTCAATTTGTTTAACCCTAAGAAGTTTCTGCAAAATCAAATCAGTCAGAGAACTTATGCGCATATCTCTCCATGCCTCACCATAATCATGATTTTTAGCTAACATGAGTTCTTTTGCAATAGCTATTTGTTTCTGAAAATTGTTGATAACCTGATTATACTCCATTTCTTCAGGTTGTTCACTAACACCTAGATCCAATTGAATCAGTCCAATAATTGCATAATTAACTATACCTATAAACTCATGTTTTACTCCTTCTTCAATCTTTTGACATCCCTTTTGTTCAATAGAACGAATTCTTTGAGCTTTAATAAAAATCTGATCAGTTAATGAACTTATTCGAAGAATTCTCCATGCACTACCATAATCTTTCATTTTATTTGCAAAAATGTCCTTGCAATTTTTTATTATTGAATCGTATTCGGTAATTGTTTGGTGCATATAAATATTGACTTTATAATAAGTCCGAAATATACATGAATTATGAATTTGAAAGACAAAGAATCAAAAAGCAATTCAAGCATTTTTTCAACAGAGAATAGAATTGTTATGGGAATATTAAATTTAACAAAAGATTCCTTTTATGACGGAGGACAATATATTAATAACCAACAAATAATTTATAGATGTAAGACTATGCTAGATGAAGGAGCTACAATAATAGATCTTGGAGCACAATCATCTAGGCCAGGAGCAACAGAAATATCATCAAGAAATGAACTAAAAAAACTGATACCTACAATCAAATTGTTAAAAAATACTTTTAAGAATATCACTATCTCAATAGATACATTTTGGTCAAATACAGCCAAAGAATGCATACAATATGGCGCGAGTATTATAAATGATATTTCTGCTGGAGAAAAAGATAAAAACATGTTTTCTACAATTACCAAACTAAATGTTCCCTATATAATCATGCACATGAAAGGGACACCTAAAAACATGCAAAAAAATCCAATTTACAATGACATAAATAGGGAAATCTCAAGCTACTTTGAGAAGAAAATTAAACAATTACACGAATTAGGATTTTACAAAATAATTATTGATCCCGGCTTCGGTTTCGGAAAAACCATTGAACATAATTATCAGATTTTAAATAATTTAAAAAAATTCAAATGTCTTAAAACACCAATTTTAATAGGTACTTCAAGAAAGTCCATGATTTACAATCTACTAGAAACAACTCCTAAAGAAGCGTTAAATGGCACAAGCATAACAAATACTATAGCACTACAAAATGGTGCAAATATTCTAAGAGTACATGATGTAAAGGAAGCAGTTGAATGTATTAAAATTGTTACATTCGCAAAAAAATATTAAATGGAATTCTTAAAAATAGGTATTATTGAAATCATAGATATCTCACTTGTAGCTATCTTGATCTTTCAACTTTACAAGCTAATTAAAGGAACAGTTGCAATTAATATTTTTATAGGATTATCTGCTATTTATCTTTTATGGAAATTAGTATCAGCCTTTCATTTACAACTTTTAAGCGAAATTTTAGGTCAATTTATTGGATTTGGAGTAATTATTCTTGCAATTGTATTTCAACAGGAACTCAGAAAATTTCTTATGATGATTGGAAAAGGTAAAATAATAAAAAATAAAGGGATATTTAGATTTAACTTTTCTATTACTCATGAAAACAAATTAAACACCAACGTTATTGCAAAAGCATGCGAGAATATGCAAAAAACAAAAACAGGTGCAATTATGATTATTACACAGATGGATGATTTAGCTGTTTTTTGTGAGTCTGGTATTGAAATGAATGCAGAGATTTCAGTACCAATGATTGAAAGTATATTTTATAAAAATAGCCCTTTACATGACGGGGCTGTTATTATCAGAGATAATAAAATAGTAAGCGCTAGAAGTGTTTTACCGGTAAGTAACAGTGAGGAACTACCAGCATACGTGGGAATGAGACATAGAGCTGCTGTAGGGATAACAGAAGAATCCGATGCAATAGCAATAATAGTCTCTGAAGAAACTGGTCAAATATCATATGTAAAAGATGGTGAGCTTTTTACCGAAAAAACGGCATACCAATTAGAACAATTTCTAAATAAAGTTTTTACTCAGACACAATATACTTCTTAACAAATTCATATCCTTCAGAATGGAAACTAACAATATATATACCTGCACTTTTTGGCATTATATCTTGCCATAAAAATGGAGAGGAAAAAGTTCCCTTAGATACTACCCTACCATCACTACAATAAATTTCAAATGCAACTTTCTTTTCTGAATTAGAAGTAAAATTAAAAACATCTCCATTTTCTAAAAGGTCTAAATCTCCTGAAAGTAATTTAAGAGCTTCATAGTAATCAGGAATCCCATAACCATATTGCATATCAGGATTCAGATATCTATCAGCTGATTTATAAATAGCATCTTTAATATTAAAAGCAGATTCCGCAATATTTGCCCCCCATAAACAAGCAATCATTCCAGCATTAATAGGAGCTGCAAAAGAAGTGCCATTACCAGTAATAATCTGATTGTCAGAATTAACTATAACAGTATTTTTCCCCTGAGCAACAATATTAGGTTTTAAAGATCCTTCAGAATTTGGACCATATGAACTAAATGCTGCAATTTCTGCATTCTCATCAACTGCACCTACTGTTAACACATCATAATTATCAGCAGGAGCTCCAATATATTGCCAATTACTATTACCTGAATTACCTGCTGAATTAACTACAATAATCCCTTTTTTACAAGCTATGCCAGCACCTATACTTATTGGTGTCGTTTTTCCATTCATATCTAAATAGGTATGATTTTGAGTTGTATCATCAAAAGTAGTATATCCTAATGAAGAATTAATAATGTCAGCACCAGCACTATCTGCATATTCAGCAGCACAAACCCACAAAAATTCTTCAATCAAATTTTCAGAAAAAACATCTTCACTCCTAAGTAAAAGATACTGAGCATCTGGAGCTGTCCCCATCATTTCTCCTTTTGCTCCCATAGTACTTAGAACCATCATTCCATGAATATGATCATCATACACGTTAGAGTTTCGATCAACAAAATCATAAGTACTCAAAATCTGATCATCAAAATCATTAAACACATCCAATTCATCAACCTTATAAAAACCAGCATCAATGACTGCTATAATCATTCCTTTACCCTTAAAGCCTTTTAAGTGCATTTTATCACCACCTATCATTTCTAGCTGATTAAAAGCTAAACCATAATCAGAAATATCATAATTCAGTTCCCACTTCTTATTAATATTTTTATCATTTTGCCAACTACCAAAAGAAACTATAGTATCAATAAAAGTATATTCTAAAGACAATACTAATAAACTATCATAAGTGCTAACAATCACACCATTAAACCATTTTGATTGATGTTCAACAATAAATCCAGAATGTCTTAAACTATCAATATAAACAGATGAAACTGGCAAATCTGTACTATCTATTGGTATTGAAAACCTTTTCCTTTTAAAAATTGTTTTTGCTGATAAAAATTCCTCAGGATTATTAATACTAATAGTTGAGCTTGATTTATCAGAGAAAGAAATGAAATATCTGAAGGCACCATCTTGAGCTAACAATAAATATGGAAAAAATAAAAGTATTATGATTTTTTTCATTATGTAAGAAAGTTTATTAAGGCACTTTACATTCTATCAGGTACTCCAACACCCAATAAACGCATAGCAGTTTTTATCACCTCACCCACCTTAAATGACAATCCTAATCGAAAATTAACAAGATCTCTACTTGCTGCTGAAAGTATAGTTGTATTCTGGTAATAATTATTAAAGATTTTAACTAAGTCATAAGTATAATTAGCAACAAGAGCTGGGCTGTAACTATTTGCTGCCTCTTGAATCAAATAAGGAAAGGCGCTTAACTGCTTAATAATCTCTTTCTCCTTATCTGTGATATCTACTAATTTTGGCATAATAACATTCTTATTATTTTTTCTTCCCAAAGATTGAATTCTAGCATAAGTATACTGAATAAAAGGGCCCGTATTTCCATTAAAATCAACCGATTCCTTAGGGTTAAACAAAATTCTCTTTTTAGGGTCAACTTTGAGTATAAAATATTTTAATGCCCCTAAACCAACAGTTTCATACAATTCATCTTCTTCTTTGACTGATAGTTTTTCTAACTTACCCAAATCTCTTGCTATATTCTTAGCTGTATCAACCATTTCTTGAATAAAATCATCCGCATCAACCACAGTCCCTTCACGAGATTTCATTCTCCCAGTTGGCAAATCTACCATTCCATAAGATAAATGATGACAATTTTTTGCCCATGCATATCCCAATTTATCTAATATTAAAAATAACACCTTAAAATGATAATCTTGCTCATTAGCAACTGTATACGCCATGTGAGAAAAATCAAAATCCTGATGTCTTTGAATAGCAGTTCCAATATCCTGAGTCATATAAACCGCCGTTCCATCTGCACGCAAAATAATTTTTTCATCTAATCCTTCGTTTGATAAATCTATCCAAACTGATCCATCTTCCTTTTTATAAAAAACTCCTTTTTGAAGACCAATATCTACTACACTTTTACCTAAAAGATAAGTATCACTTTCATAATAGTTTCTATCAAAATTAACGCCAATCCTAGCATAAGTAGATGCAAAGCCTTTATATACCCACCCATTCATCTTCTTCCAAAGGGCTCTTACTTCAAGATCTTTTGTTTCCCATCTAACAAGCATATCTTGTGCTTTCTTAAAAATAGGGGCCTCTTTTTCCGCCTGACTCTTTTCGATTCCTGAAGCAATTAATTTATCAACTTCTTTTTTATAATGCTTATTAAATTCCACATAATATTTTCCAACTAAATGATCCCCTTTAATACCAGAAGAATCAGGGGTTTCACCATGACCAAACTCTTGCCAAGCTACCATAGATTTACAAATATGTATTCCTCTATCATTTATAATTTGAACTTTTTTTACCTTCTTACCACTAGCCTTAAGTATCTCAGCAACAGAATATCCTAAAAAATTATTTCTTAAATGGCCTAAATGAATTGGTTTATTAGTATTAGGAGAAGAATACTCTACTAAACAAGTAGGTGATTTTCCAACTGTTTTGACTATTCCATAATCAGAGGTGTTAAATATTTTTAAAAAATGATGAAACCAAAAATCTTTAGAAATCTCAAGATTTAAAAACCCTTGTACAACATTAAAATTTATAACTTCTGTAACGTTACATTCTAGATAAACACCTATCTCTTCAGCTGTTTTCTCAGGACTTTTTCTTGACACACTCAAAAGTGGAAAAACTACTAATGTAATATCGCCATCAAAATCTTTTTTCGTATTTTGAAACTGAATACTTTGGTTTGATGCTAAATACAATTCAGCAAGTGCCTTCTCAATCGCCTTTTGTAATATTTCTTGTATCATATTTATTTTTTAGGTAAAAATACTTCTGCCATCATACATCTTGCACTTCCACCACCATAAGCCTCTATAGTATCTAATGAAGAATATATAATAGAACAATATTTTTCAATCTGCTTTTTTTGTTGCTCAGTTAGACAAGTAAATGCTGATTTAGACATCACAAGATAAGGTTTATCTCCCACTACTTGCAACATGTTTCCTGCAAATCTATGTTTTTGCGTCTCACTAATTTCTATTATTTCTTTTCCAGTTTCAACAAGTGTATTAAAAACACAATCTCTTTCATCTTTGTTATCAATAGCATCAAGACAAACTACTGCAAATCTATCACCAACAGACATCATTACATTAGTATGATAAATAGGAAACCTCTTTCCATTAACATCTTGATTAGCCGTAAAGCAAACTGGACGATAATCTAACTCCTCACAAAACTGCATTAAAGCAGCCTTATCTGTACGAATAGATATAGCTGCATAACAAATCTTACATTCTCTATCAAAAACCATACTACCCGTCCCTTCAAGATATTTACCATATTCTTCAAAATAAGTAAAATCTTTAATCTCTTCAATCTTAAAATCATACTTATCAACCAACAAATCAAAAATTTCTAGCCTTCTCTCTGCTCTCCTATTTTTAGCATACATAGGAAAAATTACTATCATCCCGTTAGCATGAAAAGAAACCCAATTATTTGGGAAAATTGAATCAGGAGTATCAGGTTTTTTTGTATCTTCAATAATCATCACATTCACACCTGAAATTTCTAATTTTTCTACAAGATTATTAAACTCTAAGAGAGCTTGTGTTTGAATTTGCGCAGAAGTTAAATGACTAAAATCCTGCTGATAATAATTACTAGTTGCAGTTTGCTCATTATATCTAAAGCAAGCTGGCTTTATCATTAAAATATTATTTGTTAACTGCTTCATTACTGTCTTATTAAAGGCATTGTTGAACATCTAAATAATCCTGACATTTTTGCTATCTCAGCATAAGAAACTTCTTCTACAATAAACCCACGCTTTCTTAACTCGCTATTCAATCTTGAAAATCCTTTTTCAGAAATTATTATTTTTTCAGATATTGAAAACACATTTGGATTCATATAATACATTTCCTCTCTACTAACTTCAATAACATTATCCTTTCCAAAATAATCTATCAAAAAATTAAAATCGGCACTATTCTTAAACCCACCTTTATACAGTATAGCCATATTCGTACCTATTGGCTGAAAACAACAATCTAAATGCAAAGCATTCTCTCTAGCATCATGATCTGACTTCTTCAACTCAAAACCCTTAACCTTTTTATTTAAGAAAGTTTTTGATAAAAAATCAAGTCCAGCTCTGTTAGTTCTAGCTACTCTATATCTCTCAAAATCTTCCTTTTCAGAATACCCAACAAATATATATTCATTAGACAGAATCACATCTCCACCCTCCAACCTAGCGTCTTCTGGAATTTTTATTTTATCTAACCTATTTATCTGATTTAAAACATCACTAATAGCATCTACTTCTTTTTTTCTTTCTTCAATTATATTAGGTAACACTAACTTATCTTCAATGACAAAAGCTATATCTCTTGAAAATATTTGATTCAATCCTTTAATGTTTTTAGGTCTATATACCTTTACACGATGCTTGTCAAAAACTTGCATTAAAGAATCCATTGCTAAAATACAATCCTTCTCATTTGGGAAAATTCCTTTCTCAACATGTTCTTTTGATTTTGGATCATAACATTCCTCTATAGTTGGAGTATCGCCAAAATCATTGGCAATTCCTACAATAACTGCTCTTAATGGAGCAGTTTCATTATTTATACTTATTTTAATCATACTTATGCAAATTTAGTGTTTTATAACAAAGAGATGCTATAGTTTTCTCTTTAACAATTATTAACAATATAATGCTAAAATATATACTAAATACAAACAACGAAGAAATCAATACATTTGTATCTTTGGGAGATATATATGAAAACAACTAATTCACAAGTTAAAAAATCAAAAACAATAAGCTTTAAAAAGATAACTGATGCTTTTCAAAATTCAAACAATCAAAAAATATTTGGAACGATAATTTCATTATTCTCCGTGTTAATGATTATTGCCTTCATTTCTTACTTGCTAGAATGGAAAGCTGATGACAGTATCCTATCCAAAGAAGGTTATACTATTTTTAATAATGAAACAAAAAATCAAATTGGAGGATTAGGAGCTCAAATATCTCACAGATTTATCAAGTTATGGTTTGGAATTGCAGCACTTTTAATTCCTGTCACAACACTTATAATAGGATTAAAAATTCTGGGGCTTAAAAAGTTTGAACTAAGTAAAATAATTTTCAATAGTATTTTGGGGTTAATTGTACTACCTATCTCTATTCATCATTTTTTAGGAGGAATGATTACAGCAGGAGGCTTAGGAATATTCGTTAACGAACTATTAATTCAAGCAATAGGAAGTATAGGTACTAGTTTAGTTCTCATTACTTCTATATCACTTTATATGATTATTTCATTAAATATTAATAAAGATACATACTTCTCATTTATCAATAATTTAAAAACTAATAAAAACACAAAAGAAAGGATAGATAATGAAAATACTAATACAGACACAATACTAAATAAAGATATAAATGAAACAGTAAAAAAAGACATAATAAGGCCAGAAATTTCAAAAACTAATTCTAAACCATTAATAAACCCTACACAAAATACACTTAAAGAAGATTCTAAATTAGGACTAGAATTAATCAATACTAATGAGGAACAAAAACTTAGTAAAAGTGATATTGAAAAAAAACTTGAAGAATTAGGAGATTTTGATCCTACACTTGAACTTTCACAATTCAAAATGCCAGAAATGAATTTATTGAAAGATTACGGAAAAAATAAAATTGAGATAAACAAAGAAGAGCTAGAAAACAATAAGACCAAAATTGTCGAAACCTTAGGTCATTATAAAATTGGCATAACATCTATAGCAGCTACCGTAGGTCCAACTATTACTCTTTATGAGATTGTCCCAGAAGCTGGAGTGCGAATATCTAAAATTAAAAATCTAGAAGATGATATTTCGCTTAGCTTAGCTGCGGAAGGAATTCGAATTATTGCTCCAATTCCAGGAAGAGGAACAATTGGAATCGAAGTACCTAATGCCAATAAAAATACTGTATCTATGCTAGAAGTACTGCAATCAGAAAGTTTCCAAAATGCTATGATGGAATTACCTATCGCATTTGGAAAAACAATCTCAAACGAAACATTTGTAGTAGATTTAGCAAAAATGCCTCACCTTCTAATGGCTGGTGCTACTGGACAAGGAAAATCAGTAGGATTAAACGCAATACTAGTATCATTACTTTATAAAAAACATCCATCTCAAATAAAATTTGTTCTAGTAGATCCAAAGAAAGTAGAGTTAACCCTATTTAATAAAATAGAACGACACTATCTTGCAAAATTACCTGATTCTGAAGATGCAATTATTACTGACACAAAAAAAGTAATAAATACAGTAAACTCACTTTGTATCGAAATGGATGAACGTTATGAGTTATGTAAAACTGCTAATTGCAGGAATATAAAAGAATATAATAAAAAATTTATATCCAGAAAATTAAACCCAAATAAGGGTCATCGATATTTGCCCTATATCGTATTAGTAATTGATGAATTTGCAGACCTAATAATGACTGCAGGAAAGGAGATAGAAACACCTATAGCAAGACTGGCACAATTAGCTCGTGCTATTGGTATACATTTAATTATTGCCACACAAAGACCTTCAGTAAATGTAATTACTGGAATTATTAAAGCGAATTTTCCAGCAAGAGTAGCTTTTAGAGTTACCTCTACTATTGATTCAAGAACAATCATGGATAACAAAGGTGCTGAACAACTAATTGGAATGGGTGACATGTTAATATCAACAGGAAATGATATAACTAGACTACAATGTGCATTTATTGACACTCCCGAGGTAGAAAAAATATGTGAATATATTGGTACACAAAGAGCTTATCCAAAAGCACATATGCTTCCTGAATTTGAAGGAGAAACAGAAGCCGTAGGAGGAAGTGCAAATTTAAATGAATTAGACACCATGTTTAATGACGCAGCTTTAATAGTAGTACAGCATCAATCAGGTTCTACATCATTAATCCAAAGGAAATTAAGAATAGGGTACAACCGTGCAGGCAGCATTATTGATCAATTAGAAACAGCAGGTATTGTAGGACAATTTGAAGGTAGTAAAGCACGAAAAGTGCTAATTAAAGACGAAATATCGCTTGAAGAATTATTAAACAACATAAATAATAATGCGTAAATTAATTATACTCGTATTAATTGCATTAAGTAATAACATACTTGCTCAAGACCAAATTGCAAAAAAGATTCTGGATAGACTACAAACTAGTATGAAATCATATAAGAATACGACTATCAATTTTGATTTTGTTTTAGAAAATAAAAATCTAAATATAAAAGATACTCAAACAGGAACATTAATTTTAGAGGGAGACAAATTTCAATTGATCATGGATAACCAAACTATTATTAATAATGGAGAAACTCAATGGGTTTACTTGGCTAACATGAATGAAGTACAAATATTACAACATGATGTAGAAGATGACATGATGAACCTAAACAAACTATTTTCTAATTATGAAGAAGATTATAAATACACTTATGTTGGAAATAAAAAAAAACATTTACAAATCATCAATCTATATCCAAAAAAAAGTAACGAATTTTTCAAAATAAATATAGCTATTGATTCTATAACAGACCAGTTAAAAAGAATAGTTATACATGACAAAAATGGCGGAACTTACACCTATCTAGTAAAATCATTTACAACAAACACAAACATAAAACCATTCATTTTTGACATTGATAATTTTCCTGGAGTTGAAGTGATTGATTTAAGGTAATAATTATTGAATTATCAAAACCATATCTATTTCTCAAAAATAGCATCTATAATCAAATGCAACCCTTTATAAGCACAATAAAATACAATAGGTAATAATAAGAATCCTATTATCAAAATAGTACTATCCCCATATCTTTGATTATTAAATCCAATAAAAAATGCTAAAGCAGCAAGAATGATACTAATCAATAAAACAGAAAACCAAATTCCACCTCTTACTAATTTTTCTTTATCCATGATAACTATTTATAGCATCCCTTACAGATCCATACCTCTTTAATAAAGAAACAGCAGTAACATGATTTACTCCTATTTCATTCATTATCATTTTTGCTCCTCTATCAAGTAATTTATTATTTGAAAGATGCATATCTACCATTTTATTGCCAATTACCTTTCCTAACTTAATCATTACGCAAGTGGAAATCATATTAAGCACTAATTTCTGAGCAGTACCAGATTTCATACGAGTACTTCCTGTTATAAATTCAGGGCCAACTTCTATCTCAACAGGATAATCAGAAAATTCAGCAACAAGAGAATTAAGATTACATACTATACATCCTGTAATTATGTTCTCTTCTTGACATTTTTTAAGTGCACCAGCAACATAAGGCGTAGTACCAGATGCTGCTATTCCTACAACTACATCATTTGAATTAATATTATAAGCTTTTAAATCTTGCCAACCTAAATCTACATTATCTTCTGCAAATTCAACTGCCTTTCTTATTGCTTTATCCCCCCCTGCCATTAAGCCAATTACTAATCCATGATCTACTCCAAAAGTTGGAGGGCACTCAGAAGCATCTACAATCCCTAATCTACCAGAAGTTCCTGCACCTAAATAAAACAATCGTCCTCCCCTCTTCATGTGAATGACAATCACATTTACAAGCTTTTCTATTTGATGAAGTTGCTCTTTTACAAAATTTGCTACTAATTGATCTTCTTTATTAATGTTTATTAATAGATCAATAACCTTCATCTCTTCTAATCCATTATAATTAGATTCAGATTCAGTAGTTTTCGTCATTTAATATAAAGAAGGATATTTTTGTGGATTTGTTTCATGCATCATTAAATAAACTTGTTCAAACACATCTTCTGCTGAAGGCTTTGTAAAATAATCTCCATCCTTTCCATAAGGTGGTCTATGTTCCTTAGCTGGTAAAGTCTTAGGCTCAGAATCTAAAAAATTATAGGCATTTTGTTCTTCAATAATTTTTTGCAAAATATATGCAGAAGCTCCTCCAGGAACATCTTCATCTATTACTAATAATCTATTTGTTTTCTTTACACTTTCTACAATATCAGAAGACAAATCAAAAGGAACTAAAGTTTGTGTATCAATTACCTCACAAGAAATACCTACTTTATCTAAATTTTCGGCAGCATCCATAACTACTCTCCAAGTACTTCCATAAGTGACTAATGTAATATCATTCCCTTCTTTAGTTACTTCAACTTTTCCTAAAGGAACTCTAAATTCACCTATATTATTTGGCATCTTTTCTTTTGTTCTATAGCCATTTAAACATTCTATAACCATTGCAGGATCATTAGATTGCATTAATGTATTATAAAATCCTGCAGCTCTAGTCATATCTCTTGGAACACACAAATAAATGCCTCTAGTTCCATTAAGTAACATACCCATAGGAGAACCCGAATGCCAAATCCCCTCAAGCCTATGTCCTCTTGTTCTAATAATCAAAGGAGTTAATTGCCCACCATGCGTACGGTAATACAAAGAAGATATATCGTCAACCATAGGTTGAAAACCATAAATTACGTAATCCAAATATTGCATCTCTGCAATTGGCTTTAATCCTCTTAATGACAAACCAATTCCTTGTCCAATAATAGTTGCTTCTCTAATACCTGTATCTGCAACTCTATCTTCGCCAAATTTTGCTTGTAATCCTTCAACTCCTTGATTTACACCGCCAATCTTTCCAACATCTTCTCCAAAAATCATAGCTTCTGGTATTGCAGCAAACATATGATGAAAATTATCTCTTAAAATAATTCTACCATCTACTAACTCTTCTTTTTGATCATATGTAGGTTTTATCTCCGAAACCTTTAAAGCAGATGTACTGGTATCATTATAAAGCTTAGTATTATAACGATTATGATTTTCAAAATTTATTCGATTAATAAAGTTTCTCAAATCATTTTTCTCAGGTATATCATAGGTTGAAATCATACCTAATAAAAGCCTTGCCTTACTCAAAAAATCTCTTCTAAAAAGACCAAACGTAGCTGACTGATTTAAATCAGCAATCCACTTTGTAATTTCTGGAATATCAACCTGTGCTGAAATTGAATTGAAAATTGTTTGCAATTCCTTCCATTCTTTTTTAATTGGATTCTGATATTCTATCCAAGCTTCTCGTTTAGCTTTTTTAACAGTTTCCACTGCTTCTTTTTCTATTATTTCTAACTCTGTTTCTTCAGCAATTGCTGTTTCTATTATCCATTCTTTAAATTTTTTAATACAATCATAATCTTCCTCAAACTGTAATCTTTCTTCATTTTTATATCTTTCATGAGAACCAGATGTTGAATGACCAGTAGGCTG
>MDSW01076051.1_pt1 | contig 18813 bp, 18 predicted proteins | sample 811171 | NCBI WGS metagenome assembly MDSW01 (sample SAMN05326641, study PRJNA326480) | marine metagenome | isolation source: seawater | place: Atlantic Ocean: North West | collected 2012 | reverse complement strand
CCTATTTGAGGTCCCCCTCCATGAACAACTATAGGATTAATTCCTACATGCTTAAGCAGTACAACATCTCGTGCAAAATTTTCTGCAAGTTTTTCGTCGCCCATAGCATGGCCACCATATTTTATAACAAAAGTATGACCTGAGAAGTTTCTAAGGTAAGGGAGTGCTTCAGAAATAGTGCTAGCAGTTCTTAACCATCTTCTTTTATCTATAGTAATTTTTTTTTTTATTATTAGTCATAAGATACAGTTTAGTCTGTTGGTGCTGACTCCGCTAGGCCTGTAAGGTGACTTCGTAAAATGGGCAGACCATCACCATTTTTTGAACTAGAAACAATGATCATGGGGAAAGCGGCAGGTCTTTTGCAGAGGATATTCTCAGAGCTAGCTATTATGCGTGATAGTGCTTCGGGTTTTAGTTTATCAGATTTAGTTAAGATAATTAGATAGGATACTGCCGCTTCATCAAGGGCATCCATTACTGCAATATCGCTTTTCATGGCTCCCCGCCTCGCATCAATTAGCAAGCATGTTCGTCTTAAATTAGGACGACCTCTTAAGTAAGTCTCCACTAATCTTGTCCATTGTTTAACTAATGTTTTAGGAGCTTTTGCATATCCAAATCCAGGAAGGTCTGCAAGCATAAGTCTATCATTGAGTTTAAAAAAATTTATTTCACGGGTTCTTCCTGGAGTTCGAGAAGTTCGAGCTATATCTGTTCTATTTGTTAAGGCATTGATTAGGCTAGATTTCCCAACGTTTGACCTTCCAGCAAATGCAATTTCTGGTAATTTAGTTATTGGAAGACCATCCATACCAACAGCTCCAGTAACAAACTCACAGCTCCCTGCAAAAAAGCGTCTTCCCAAGTCTATTTTTTGTTTCGAGGTTTCTTTTTCGATTTTTGTCCTCGATTCTTTGAACGTTTATTATCTTGATTCCCGTCTTGTAGTGTTTTGGAGCTATCATGTTTTTGGCCGCTAGATATTGAGTTTAAATTGTTTTCAACAGCTGATTTGGCAGCGCGAGCAGCCTTTTCTGCACGCCTCTCTTTACGGCTCACCTTTGGTTCTTGGAATTCTTGGTTCTCCATTTTTTCAACAGATTTAGCACGTTTTCGTTTTGTTATCTTTTTTCCTCTGCGTTTTGCATTTGCTCTTCTTTGAAATTCCCTTTTTCTTTCAGCAAGCTTTGCATCCTGCTTTTTCCTGCGTTCAATAGATTCTTCTCTTGCATTTTCTCCAGTTTGCAAAATTCTATCCATTAATGTTTTTTTGCCGCCTCTAGCTTTTTCGCTAGCCTTCTTATCTCTGGCAAGTTTTGCATCTAGTGCTGCTATGGCTTGTTCTCGCTGTTTACCAGTACCTTCCTTAAGTAACTTAAGATGTGCTGCTTCCTTTTTTAATGACTCTCTAGTAATGCCCATACGATTCATAATTAGCCACTGCTGACCTATTGAAAGAACATTATTCCACGTCCAGTATACTACTAAGCCAGCAGGAAACTGGCCAAATAAGAACAAGAACACGAAGGGTAAAGCCATCATGATCTTCTGTTGCATTGGATCAATGGGCTGAGGGTTTAGCTTCATTTGAAGGAACATTGTAATTCCAAATAAAATAGGCCAAACACCAATCATTAAGAAACTTGGAGCGCCCCAATCAAGGTAACCAAAAGCTGTAATTAAAGCTGATGGATCTGGTGCAGCTAAATCATTAATCCACCAGAAAAAAGGAGCATGTCGCATTTCTATTGTGACAAACAAGACGCTGTAAAGGGCAAAAAATACAGGTATTTGAACAAGTATTGGCAAACAACCAGCTAAGGGGTTAGCTTTTTCACGTCTATATAGTTGCATCATTTCTTGGTTTAGACGCTGCTTATCATCCCCAAATCTTTCTCTGAGAAGTTGCATCTGAGGTTGAAGTTTTCGCATACGGCTCATAGAGCCGTATGCTTTATTTGCTAATGGGAATAAAATTATACGCACACAAATGGTTAGTAAAAGAATAGCAACACCAAAGTTTCCAGCTAATCCAAAGAAAAAATCTAGAGCATAGAAAAGAGGCTTTGATAAAAACCATACAAAACCAAAATCTACAGCTAAGTCAAAACTCTCAACCCCAAACTTTTCTTCATACATATCTAAAATTGAGACTTTTTTTGCTCCAGAAAACAGGTGTGTAGTTATACTTGACCGCTCTCCTGGTCTAACCTCAATTGGTTCACTCTCAACTATATAAACTTGATATCTATTCTTATGACCGGTATCTGGCTGTTTGTATGATGATTCGACTTTTATTAATCTATCTTGCTTTGGTATCATTGCAGATAAAAAATATTTTGATGTTATTCCAATCCAACCACCTGAGCCTTCTCCGCTAAACCCCTCACCATCCTCCATATCACTATAATCAGACTCAAGTTGAATTTCTCCGACACGACCTAGTGCACCATCTTGAAATATTCCCCAAGGTTTATAATAAACAGAATCATCAAATGGGTCATAGCGACGGAGGAGCCCATAGGGGTTAAAGCTTATAGATTGTGGACCATTATTTTTTACTTTTTGATGAATGGTAAAGGCAAACTCATCATCTATACTTATGTGTTGTTCAAATATTTGACCTTTATTATTATCCCACGTGAGTATTATAGGGTTATTAGGCGTAAGAACGGTGCTTGTTGTTTTCCACAAGCTTTCTTTATTAGGTAGATTACCTTCGTTATTTTCTGAATCTACATAGTCACCCCAACCAAACTGGGCATAGTATCCCGACTTAGTATTTGCCGGAGAAAATATTGTTATTTCCTTGCTATCATCCTCAACTGTTTCAAAATAGTCTTTTAGCTTAATGTCATCGAATAATGCTCCTTTTAGTGAAATTGACCCGTATAGCCTAGGTGAGTCAATTTTAACTCGAGAAGTTTCTTTAAGGGCAATTTCAAGAGGAACAATTTTGGGAATTTCATCTATTTCATTGGATATTGCTACCTCAGTTTTATTAATCTCTACTGATGTAGATTGAATCTTTTCCTCAATTTTTTGGGGTACCTGCTGTTGGGTTGGAAATAGAAATTGCCAGCCAACTAAAATTATTGCCACTAAACCAATAGCAATGAAAATATTTCGTTTATCTCCACCAAGGAACATGATTAGCCGTGGCTCCTTTAATGCCCTGACCAGGTATTTAAATTATTTACAATTGTTCTTAGTTTTATAAACGGTTTTTCAGGAACAGGATTAAAACCTGACCCCCCCCATGGCTGGCATCTAAGAACCCTCCAAATTGAATAAGCTGAACCTATCAAAAGACCATGTTTTTCAAGTGCTTCAAGAGAATATTGTGAACATGATGGATAATATCGGCAGGAGGGGGGCAGCCATGGTGATATTATCAATTGATAAACTCTAATTAGTATTTTTAATGGAAGTGCAGCCGCTATCATTATTTTTCCCGTAGCAAGTTAAAATACTTTTTGCAAAACTAGGTAATTAGAAAATTATTGTACATATTCTTCAATATTTTCACCTTGGCGTTCTTGCGGCTCCAGTTTTTTCAAGCCCTTTTTGTAAATCTACAAGAAGGTCTTCAAATTTTCGTGTTAGAGTTAACTTACGTGCAATTAAAACATAGTCATAACCTTGTTTAGCTGAGAAAGGCATAACACGAGCTACGGCTGCGCGCAATCTACGCTTTGCTCGATTTCGTTCTACTGCTCCTCCAACTTTGCGAGAGGCAGTATAGCCAACCCGCATTACTATATTACCAAGCAAATCTTCCATATGTGTTTGATCAACCTGTAGCAGAAGTCCTGGTGTGATCCATTGATGTTTTTTTGCTGCTATACGAATAAAGTCGGATCTGCAGCGAATTTGCCCGATCTCCATGTTAGCAAGCCTTATACAGAGAGACGCTTTCGCCCTCTGCTACGTCTTCTAGCGAGAATTCTTCTTCCTCCAACTGTTTTCATTCGCGATCGAAATCCGTGTCGTCTTTGGCGAACAGTTGTGCTGGGCTGAAATGTACGTTTCACGGCTTTAACTCCTGAGTAGGGTTACTTAAATTTAAAACGTGATTTTCTATGTCTTTTTTGGTCCTATTCAAGGCAGGGGTGTATAAGCTGAGGTGCAATTTAAGTCAATGATTTTCAGATCTAAATATACTAATTCCTTGAAAAACGCTAGTTATTGTAGTTTCCTTAGTAAACTAACATATGCACTGACCTTTATTATCAACTTATTCAAATGGTATAGTGTTTAAAAAATGAATTATATTTTATTTTATGCTTATTCCAATGAAAAAGTTAGACATTTCAGATAAGAAGTCTCTAGTAGTTGGGGGTGGATAGGATGATCAGGTCCTGCCCCAGAAACCCTTATTAAGCGAGCAGTCCTTCCGCCATCAAGAATTCCGGCAGCTACACTTTGCATGAAATCTTGCAGCCCGGCATTGTATGAGCATGATGAGATAATTAAATACCCCCTTGGACCCACAAGTGTTGCGGCTAGGCGAGCTAGTTTTCTGTATGCTCGAAGACCTTTATTTTTATCTTTTTTTGTTTTTGCAAATGCAGGTGGATCGGCTATTACAAGCCCATATTTTTGTCCTTCTTTAGATAATCGTTCTAATGAACTAAATGCTTCCCCTTTAGTGATATTTATTACTTGATCTAGATTATGCTCTTTAGCTGTTTTCAATGCTATATCTAGCGCTCGTTGTGAGGTGTCTATAAGAGTTGCGTCTTTAGCCCCAGCTTTTAGTGAAATTAGACCAAATGCCCCGGTATTAGAATATACATCTAAAATTCTATTTCCTTTTGCAAGATTCGCAGCAAAAGTACGGTTGTTTTTTTGATCAAAATACCAACCAGTTTTCTGCCCTTCCAATGGATCTATTAAAAATGTTATTCCGCCCTCATATAGCTTTATTGGCTCGCTAAATGACCCATGAGTAATTTTTACTTCATTTTTCAATCCTTCACCTTTTCGTATATGGCTGTCACCTCTCATTATAATTATACGAGGGTTAAATACTTTCTTGATAGCCATTTGAATTTCAGGCCAAAATAGTTCCATACCTGCTGTATTTGGCTGACAAACAAACGCGTCATTAAAACGATCAATTATCAAACCTGGGAGGTTATCTGCTTCTGCATGGACTAGACGATAATATTTTTGATCATACAGTGAGTTTCGAACTTCTAATGCAGTTGTTAGACGTTCTACAAAGTATTCAGTATCAATCGATATTTTTATGTTGCGACTAAGCAAACGCCCAGCAATTAAAGTATGAGGGTTAAATAATGCTAGCCCAAGAAATAGGTCTCCAGCATCTCTAATTTCTACGACACTTCCAGGTTTTAGCCCATTAACATTTGAAACACGTTCAATTTCATTAGAATATACCCATGGGTGACCACGCTTTATACGTAGGCTTCTTCCCTTTTTTATAAATACTCGGGGCTTTTCATTTATGGAGGAAACTTTACTCATTTATTGTAACAGAAAATAAAAACTCAAACTTTTATGCTAATAATTTGAACTTTAGGCGCTTTAGCGAGCGTAAATCCTTACTTCATTAGTCTGCACACTGGAACTAGTTGTTGAAGCTAGTGACACACGGTTGCTAGGTAAACCCATTTCTGCAAGTGCGCGCATTACTGCCTGTGCATGCCCTTTTGCAGTGTTGCTGGATAGGGCCACTTCAGCAGGTGTTCCTTTATTAGGAGCAATTGCAACTAGGTCGAAAGTACTTTGAGGCCTACGCTCAAGTACTGCTGAAAGAGTACTATATAAAGCTTGTTTGAATTCAACATTTTGACGGTCAAACCTAATTACAATTACGGGGCGACGTTCAGAAATAGTCTTATCAGCTTCAGCTGAGTGCGGTATAGCATTAGATTTTAATGGAGGGATATAGCCAGTTTGGTTAGATAGGCTTGGTCCAAGGTATTCTCCATTTTTTATTGCAAGAGCAAGAGTAGTTAAATTCTTTCTTTCACTATTTACATAGTTTGTATAGCGGTCAGTTGTTTGTCTTAGCCCACCTAGTAGCCTATTTATAAGCACTATTGTTCTGTTTGTCTCATCTTCAATAAGAGCTAATTGCCTATGGTCTTCATCAACCGCACCTTGCAGACCATAGGTTGCTCTTACTGAATCTAATAAATATGCTGCCATTGCTGAGTCGGCAGCTACCTGGTTTCCAAGAGTATTTAGTGCTGCAATATCAGTTAGCAATCTGTCTAATTCACTCTGTGCGGCATTCCACTGGCTTGCGAGAATTGGGTTTCCTGGTGTTGACCCAACTTGAAGCCTTGCTGTTATTGCTGCCACTGTCGCATAATAACTTTGAGCGTTTTGCCGAGCTGTATTTCGAACTACAACATATTGTGAACGACGAGTGCCTATCGAGCTTCCTAAAACCTCTAATTCATTTCTTTGTTGTTGTACCTTGCTACCAACATATGTACCAGTTGGAGAAATAGAGTTTAACGGCAAATCCGACTGATAGGTGTTTTGAGGTCTATCTACAATTGAACGAGAAGGTTCGTTAGCTGATCGCAGCGGTTCATCAACTGGTTCATCAAAAATTATATCATCTGCAGCTTCAGTCTCTGAAGCCGCAATAACAATCTGTTGTCCTGAAGGCTCATCACCAGTAAGTGAGGGCCACAAGTCGTTTAAAGAGCACCCAGCAAGTAGAAGTCCTGCTGCAGATACTAATGTTATTTGTCGGAAAGAAGCCATAGATCTTCAACCGTCCATCATTGAGCCTATCCTATTTTGAGCCTTATAACATATAATAATATAATTTATATTCTACAAATTATTAAAGTGTTGAACAATATTGCAAACATGTATTGGCTCATCAAGGTTTAAAGTTGATATTAACTCCACAGGCGGGAGGTCACAAGTAAACTTTTAAGGATAAATTACACATAACCGTTTAGTCAATTTTATTGTTATAGCCCATTGGCACTATTTGTATACAGTATTAACACCATAAGTAGCTCAGACTTGCAGCGTTCTTTTGATTTAGGTAGTGTCGATTCCATAGTTATATACACTGAAAAGCTATTATGTATAAGGCTTTAGTGCGCCCGTAGCTCAGCTGGATAGAGCACCAGACTACGAATCTGGGGGTCGGGAGTTCGAATCTTCCCGGGCGCGCCAATCCTTATAAAGGGGGTTTAAATTTTTGTACATTTGTCATTATTTTTATTTTTTAAAATTTAAATTATGCGCCCGTAGCTCAGCTGGATAGAGCACCAGACTTCGAATCTGGGGGTCGGGAGTTCGAATCTTCCCGGGCGCGCCAACAATTTCATATAAAAACAGGCGTTATTCTTTGTATAAACACATTAATACCTGTTTTTGATTAACTTTTGGTGAATTAACAAATTCTAACCACTTGCCACAACTTCTCCGGCTTGGGCAGAAACTAAGGTCATGGAGAATTCACTTGCTGCTTCTGAGCGTATATCAGCTATTTTACCACTAGCAGAGTTTGCAGTTTCACTGTCAGGATAATTTGTTACTACCATCATAGAAAGTTCATCTGTTCTAACCATATTCACGCTAGTTGCCCCAAGGCTTTTAATCATCGGCACAAATTTTTCTTGCGCTACGTCTAACATAGAGCTGTCCCAACTCTCCATTTTCCAGTGAGAAACTGTAACATATGCCATAATCTGAACTCCTAAATTACAAATTAAATATAAAAACACTTTATTTAGTTGCTATTCAATTAATTCCTAAAGTATGAATAAATACGCTGAAGTGAATTATTCTGCATCAGTAAGGCAGAAAAATTAAATTTTTGTAATAATATTATCAATTACAATACAACGATAAAAAGGCTTTTAGTTAAAGTTATTATTCAGTAAAGAAATACCTATGCTAATTAGAAGGTAATAAATTTTACTTTGTAGTATAAAAGCGTGAGGGGTCTAATTCTGATTTTAGGCAGGCCTCTTTACTACTTGGTATAATGTTCTTCTCAAGCACAAGGTCAGCAGCAAACCTCCCTAAATATGGTGCAGTTTGAATCCCATAACCACCTTGCCCCGCCAACCAAAAGAAACTCTCATCTTGAGGGTCAAAGCCTACCGCTGGTTCCCTGTCTGGGCTAAATGTTCTTAAGCCCGCCCAACTTGAGTTTACGGAGTGTACTTTAAAATTTAGTGCAGCTTTGATACGGTCCATACCTATAGCTATATCAATTTCTTCTGCGTAAACATCCCTTGGTATATCTACTTTTTCATCAGCAGGCGAACCGATGATAGACCCAGTTTCTGGTTTTATATAAAAATTTTCCTCACAGTCTATAACTACTGGCCAATCTTTATACTCCCAATTATCAGGTTGGAATGAAAATGCAGTTCTTCTTAATGGCTTCAGATCTAACTTTTTGCAGCCAGCTAATTGACCAATTTCATCTGCCCAAGCTCCGCTGGCATTAATTATTTTCTTACAATTAATTTTTATAGAGTTACAAATAACCTCATAGCTTGAACCTGTTTTTTTTATTTCATGAACCCTTTGTGACAATAGAAGTTTACCACCATAAGAGCGGAGTTCATTTATGTAATAATTATGAAGACTAGATACGTCTATGTCTTTAGCTTCAGGGTCGTATAACGCTTTTTCTAGGTATTCGGATCTGATAGCAGGAACCATTGCTTGGGCTTCTTGAAGGTTCATAGAAGTCAAACTTGATAATTTAGATAGTTCTTCATGAAGGGTAGCCATAGCCTGGCTCTGGTTTTTTCTACCAATGAATAAGAATCCTCTCGGACTCAGAATAGGCTGTGAAAGCTTTTGTTCGACCCTAGTAAAAAGTATAGAGCTTTCAGAAGTCAATTTTCTAATAATATTAGAGCCATATGCTGGGGCATAGACTGCTACAGATCTACCTGTTGAATGAAACCCCAAATGTTCCTCAGCCTCAACTAATATTACCTTTATTTCACTTGCGAGACTGGCGCCAACAGATGTTCCAGCTATTCCGCCCCCTATTATCAAAACATCTGCAAAAAGATTCGACATTATCTTTTGATTAATCTGCTATCAAAATAGCTCTGACCGGAGATGCATCTGCGCCATTTAGCTTTAATGGTAAGCACATCAGAGTATAATAGCCCTCTGGAACTTTTGCTAAGTTGATGGCTTCGAGCACTATGACGTCCTTTCCTAAAACCTCTAAATGACTATGAAAGTGTTCAACGCCAAATTTTTCAATTGATATATAGTCTATTCCAACTAAAGAGGCTCCACATTCATTAACTTTTTTTGCGGCACCCGGGCTTAAATATACGAAGTCAGATACAAACTCCCCAGAATTTACTAAACCTTCTCTTGAGTTTCTTGTTTTAAACAAAATTCCTTCTCCAGGTTTAACACTGTTCCAATTGACGTCTCCCTCTGCAACTTCAATTGGATTTGTTATTTCAATAACCTGTACATGCTTAATAAAATCTGTAACTTTAAACTCATCAAGAGTTTTTCCTTGAGAGTAAAAATGGAATGGCACATCAAGATGTGTTCCGCTATGGCAGCTCATTTCTAAACGCGATAGATTGCAAAATGAGTCACCTGCATTCATTATAAGGTTTCTGCTATAGGGTGTATCACCCGGATAGTCGATTGACTCAGTTCCTAGTTCAACACTGATATCATATATTTTTTTTTCTAGTATTTGACTCATTTTAGTTTTTCTCCTTGGAAGATATGTCAAATTTTTTATCTACTTCACAACCCATGGCTGTTGCTAACGCATTAGTTTTATTTGCAAGCAGTATCACTTCCATCAACTCTGCATAGACTTCGTCTGTCATTCCTGCCTTGCGAGCGGCAAAGGTATGGGTATGAATGCAATAATTACAGTTGTTCATAATAGAAACAGCTACGTAGATCATCTCTTTATAAAGATAGGGAATTTTTCCCTCTGACATAACTTCTTTAACCTGCGACCATGTTTGTTCAAGTTGTTTTTCATTATGTGAAAGATTCATCCAGAAGTTGTTTATATAATCACTTTTTCTTGTTTTCTTTATATCATTTAGAATTATCTCTACTTTCTCATTTTTATTATTTTCTACTGTGGTCATATTTTTCTCCATTGGTTTGTATGGAATATTAAACTAATGCACTATAAGTCACTTTTGTATTTGTAGTACAAAGCTGATAAAAAAAATAAAAATTTTAGGTAAAGTTCTCTATGAATTTACGTTTATTCTCATAGGTTTTGGTTTTATTTATAACTCCAATCAATATATGAGCATCATGTCTCTGTTAGAAAAACTAACAAATTTATGTTGGTAATATATCCCAGTTCTCAATATATCTGTTACTATTTTAAACCAAATATCAAAATGCTTAAGTACTTAGCATTATCTGCAAATTGTGAATCTTCAGTTTGACTAAAAAAACTTTTTATAGGTTTGATTGATTATATTTTGGAAATATTCAATAATATCTATTGAATTTTTTTGATTTAAACATCTATAACCATCCGACCAAAAAAATTTCTGCTTTCCATCATTCTGTGAGCTTCCCCAACATCCTTAAGTGAAAAAGTTTTATGTATGATAGGCTTAAGGCGGCCATCTGCCATTAAGTTTAAGACCTTGCTTACATGTGCTTTTGTAGAGCGACCTGCCCCATGAACTGTTATATGTTTTCTAAAAAACTCAACAAAATCAATCTCTACGCGCTCTCCGCCATGGGCTCCAATGATAGCAATACGACCTCCAGCAGATACCGCATCTATTGTCTGAATTAGGATATTACCCCCTACCATTTCTAATACGCAATCCACCCCTTTACCATCAGTAAATTTTTTGCAGGCTTGAGCTATATCTTGATTCGTATAATTGATTATTTCATCTGCACCTAGTGCTCGGACTTTTTCAAGTTTTTCATCACTACCAGCTGCTGCTATAATTTTTGCCCCGGCCAATTTGGCTACTTGGATAGCAGCTGTACCAACACCTCCGCCAGCTGCAGTTATCAATATAGTTTCGCCTAAAGATAAATTTGCTACATCAATTAGGGCTTCCCATGCTGTTGCAAATGGTATTTGACCGGCTACGGCATTTGAAAAAGATAACGAGTTAGGTATACGAATTAGATGATGAGGTTTACACTTTACGTATTCCGCATACCCCCCCCAAACTGTAACACCAAGGACTTCTGATGAATCGCAGATATTTTCTTTTCCCTCTTGACAATTTTGACAGATTCCACAGGAAAGCATGAAATGTGGAGAAACCCTGTCACCTATTGAAAAACCCTTCACTCTATTTCCAAGTTCAGCAATTTCACCGCAAGCGTCTACACCCATTACCCATGGGAAAGGCTGTGTAATCCCAAATAAGCCTTTACGCAAATCAGTATCACAGTGATTAACGGCACTTGCTTTAATTTTAATTAGAACTTCATCAGCTTTTAGTTCTGGAATGGCAACATTTTCATATTTAAATACTGAAAAATCTTCGGAATATTCATTAATTACAGCTGCCTTCATATTTAGAACTCCCTACCCTTATTATAACCTATTTGCCGTAAATACTATCTTTTTCATTAACGAGGTTTATTCACTATTTAGAACCATTTTTGCGGCTCGGTGGATAGTAGTATGTTTTTGGGCAAGTTCATTTAAGTCATCGGAATAGCCACCCCCTAACACGCAAGCAACTGGAATTTTGGACTTCTGGCATAAATCAAGAGTAGAGAGATCACGAGCTAGCAGACCATTATTGCTAAGATTTAATTTTCCAAGTTTATCATCTATATGTGGGTCTACTCCAGCATTCAGAAAAACTATGTCTGGCTGAGCTTTGCTTATTGCGATAGGTAAATTTTTCCTTAAACAATCAAGGTATGTATCGTCACCAGTTCCTTGTGGGAGTCCAAAATCCATATCACTCCTCTTCTTTTTATCTGGATAATTTGTTTCGCAGTGAATAGAAAATGTAAATACAGTTGGGTCACAAGAAAAAAAACATGCAGTGCCGTCACCTTGGTGAACATCAAGGTCAATTATTAGAGCTTTGTGAATTATGGATTGTTTTTGTAAAACCTTCACTGCAACTGCTACATCATTAAAAATACAAAAGCCGGCAGCGTGTCCTGGATGACCATGATGACTCCCACCTGCTGTATTACAAGCAATTTGATATTTTAGAGCAAGTCGTGCGGCAAGTATTGTGCCCCCAACTGCAGCTCTTGCTCTTTTAACGATAGTCTTATTACATTTAAATCCTAGTAATCGTTCGGCCGATGAGTCTAATTTATTATTAAAAACAGCGTCTATATAATCCTTATTGTGAGCTATACATAGTTCATTTCTGTTAGCAGGTTTAGGTATAAAAATCGATTCTTTTGATACAACACCATCATTAAGTAGAATTCTTAAAATTTTGCTGTATTTTTCCATTGGGAATCTATGCCCTTTAGGCAGAGTAATAGTATAATCAGGATGGAATACCAGAGGAAGAGAAGTTTGTTTTAAGCTAATAGACATCACCTACCTTATCCATATAAAACTAATTAATTGAGCAGCGATAATAATTTCTCAGGTGGTCGTCCAATTACTGCTTTTTCATTAATAACGATTATAGGTCTTTCAATTAGCGATGGGTAAGCAGCCAAAGCTTGAACAAGTTGTTTGCGTGTAAGGTTTGGGTTGCTTATACCTGCATTTTTATAATCAGGTTCTTTTGTACGCATTATATCTCTGGGTCGCATTTTGAGCATGTTGAGTAATCCTTCAATGGTTTTAATATCAGGAGGGTTTTTTAAATATTCAACAATTGTGGGTTCAAGTTTATTATCTCTAATTAATTTTAGTGCTTGACGTGATTTAGAACAACGTGGGTTATGGTAAATTATAATAGACATATTATATCCTTATTTATTCCATTAAAGATTAAGTTTGACACGGTATTTTATGGTATGTCTACCGAAGTAATATTTCATTGAAATATTTATTAATTTAGATTTGTGTTTAGGTTATATTTGGCATCTCATAATTAAAGTATGTGTTTAATGTGGAGAATAATTGATTTTCTATCTCTAATGATTGTTCCCCATATTTGTTGAAATTATCTAAACTATGGCTTGCAAAAGATTTTTAGAGTATTCAGCAAGCTACCTTGCTCCTAGAAAATGGAAAGTAAATTCATGGAAAATGAACGAGTTATGGGGAAGGTCAACTGGCGCGGCCTCCGAACTCTTTATTTTAAAGAATGTCGTCGATTCCTGAAAGTTGCACTTCAGACAATTATTGCACCAACAGTTACAGCGTTGTTGTTTTTGGCAATTTTCTCTCTCGCACTTGGTAGAGCTGTAACTGAAATTAACGGTGTCGCTTTTCTGACATTTATGGGACCTGGGCTTATAATGATGACCATAATGCAAAACAGTTTTGCAAATACTTCTTCATCTCTAATGCTCGCAAAAGTTCAAGGTAGTATCACAGATATCTTAATGCCACCTTTTAGACCTATAGAGTTATTAGTTGGAATTTCAGGTGCAGGCATTACTCGTGGTCTAATTTGTGGGCTTGTTTTGTCGTTAGTGATGTGGCCATTTGTTCAATTAGAAGTATTTCAGGTTTTAGCACTAGTTTATTTTGCAGTGATGGGTTCATTATTTTTATCGTTAGTTGGAATAATTACTGCAATTTGGGCCGAGAAATTTGATCAACTTGCTGCGGTTACAAATTTTTTTATTACGCCTCTCGCTTTTTTATCTGGTACATTTTACTCTATAGACCGGTTACCTGAACCTTTTTTCACAGCTAGCCAATTAAACCCATTTTTTTATTTAATAGATGGTTTTCGATATGGGTTCATAGGTAAAGCCGATGGTTCGCTACTTGTCGGAATAATTGTAGTTTTGGCTATTAATCTTGTAATCGGATTTTTAGTACATCACGTTTTAAGAAAAGGATGGAGGTTAAAAACCTAAGTGTATTATTGGTTTAATCGTCTTAAAACTAAGGGTAGGGAAGTAAAATACTAGATGCTTGGTCTGTATTTGATGGAGAATTATTATGTCTTCTAATGTGATGAAAAACTATGGTCGAATCGATATTAGCTTTGAAAAAGGTATAGGTTCATACCTTTATACTAATGATGGGCGTCGCTACCTAGACTTTGCAAGCGGTATTGCAGTAACAAATCTTGGCCATTCTCATCCATCTTTAGTTGCTGCAGCTAAAGCACAATCAGAGAAACTTTGGCATGTTTCAAATTTGTATAATATTCAATCTCAGTCACACTTAGCGCAAAGACTATGTGAACATTCCTTTGCAGACAAAGTTTTCTTTTGCAATTCAGGTGCCGAGGCTGTTGAAGCAGCACTTAAGCTTGCAAGAATTCATCATGATAATACTGGAAACCCAGATCGATGGAGGGTTATTTCATTTCGTAATGCATTTCATGGGAGAACTTTTGCCACTATTGCTGCTGCAGGACAGCCAAAGCATTTAAAAGGTTTTGAGCCACAGGTGAGGGGTTTTGATCATGTAGACTTTGGTGATATATCCAGTATTGAGTCTGTAATAACTAATGAGACTGCTGCAATTCTACTTGAGCCTGTACAGGGTGAGGGTGGGATACATGTAGCAAGCAAGACTTTCATGCAAGATTTGCGGGATTTGTGCACAAATCATGGGTTACTTTTAATTCTTGACGAGGTTCAGTGCGGTATGGGTAGGACAGGACGTATGTGGGCTCATGAGTGGGCTAACATCACTCCTGATATTATGACTGTAGCAAAGGCATTAGGTGGTGGCTTCCCAATAGGCGCATGTATGGCTATTGAAGAGGTAGCAAGTGCATTTATTCCTGGAACCCATGGATCGACATTCGGGGGTAACCCAATGGCTACAACAATTGCAAATGCAGTTTTGGATGAAATCCAAAATGTGCATTTTCTTGAAAATGTTGTAGCAAATGGGGATTTCCTTAAAGAGCGTTTAAATTTAATCCGCAGTAGTGGATCAGTAATTACAGAGGTTAGAGGTAAAGGCTTAATGATAGGGATACAGTGTAATATACCTGCATTAGATATGATGGCTGCACTAAGGAGAAAACACTTGCTAACTGTTATAGCAGAGTGCAATACAATAAGACTTTTGCCCCCGCTTACAGTTGATAGGATAGAGATTGACGAAGCTTGTGAAGCAATTGAATCAGTTGTTAAGGAGTTGGGTAGTTGATAACACCACGTAATTTTTTAGGGCTAGATGCATTTCATGCTCAAGAGCTGCGTGGAATAATTGATTGCGCTAAGGATCTAAAAAAAGATCAAACATTTTCAGCAAATGTATTGGCTGGAAAAACTCTGGCTATGATATTTGAAAAGCCTTCAACCCGCACAAGAATTTCTTTTGATATAGCAATGTCTCAACTTGGCGGTAGGGTAGTTTCTCTATCTACTAAAGAACTACAACTCGGTAGAGGAGAAACCTTAGCTGATACAGCTCGTGTTCTTTCTCGGTATGTTGATGCTATTGTAATGAGAACTGACAGCCATCAATCACTTTTAGAGTTTGCTAATGCATCAAGTGTGCCTGTAATAAACGGCTTAACGAATCTTACGCACCCATGCCAATTATTAGCTGATGTGATGACATTTGAAGAGCATTTGGGATCAATTCGTAATAAGGTAGTTGCTTGGCTAGGAGATGGCAATAATGTGGCTGCAACATGGGTGCAGGCTGCAACACAATTTGATTTTGAGATGAGGGTTGCTTGCCCAAAACCTTTAATGCCAAATCAAGAAATTTTATTATGGGCCGAGCAAAGAGGTGCAAAAATAGTGGTCACTAGTGACCCATTCTTAGCTTTAGAAGGTGCGAATTGTGTTGTAACTGATACTTGGGTGTCATTATCGGATAACCAAAATAAGTCAGTTGATATTTTAAAACCATTTCAGGTAGATAGCAAAAAAATGTTAGCAGCATCATCTAATGCAATTTTTATGCACTGTTTGCCGGCTAAACGAGGTCAAGAGGTCACTGAAGATGTATTAGATGGACCTTTATCTGTTGTTTTTGATGAAGCTGAGAACCGTATGCATGTTCAAAAGGCAATTTTGCTCTGGTGCTTAGCACCAGAAGAACTATCATAATGCGTGGTATAGATGTCACGATATGAAGATATTGTATTACCGTTTAGCTTATCTTCGACTGGAATACGAGGACGTTTGGTTAAACTAGGACCTTCACTAGGACAAGCGTTAAAGCGACATTCATATCCTACTGTTGTTTCTCAAATGTTAGGAGAGTTTTTAGCTCTTGGGGCAATGTTATCCACTACTATAAAATACGAAGGCACTTTGACTATTCAGATTAATTCTGATGGTCCAATAAACCTTTTAGTTTCAAATGTTAGCAGTGCTGGAGTAATGCGTGGATACGCAAACTTTGATAAAGTTTCAGTAGAAGAATTATTACTTGATAAAAACTCAGACTGTTTATCAATAAAAAAAATCATTGGGGAGGGACACCTTGCATTCACTGTAGATCAGGGACCTGATATGGAACGTTATCAAGGAATAGTGGCGCTAGAGGGTGATACCCTTGCCTCATGCGCAAAGCAGTATTTTTACCAATCTGAGCAAATTGTAACTGATGTAATAATTATGGCTGCTGAGTATGGCGGGTATATGAGGTCTGGGGCTATGATGTTACAGAAATTACCTGAGTCTCAAGTGGATACAGTTATTACCAAGCAAGCTTTCCAGACACCAGATAACAGTCAAGATAAAGTACAGTTTTCTGAGGTAGAGGAAGATTGGAATCGCGCAACTATGCTAATGAGTAGCATAAAATATCATGAGCTATTGAATCCTAATATTAGCGCTCAATCTCTTGCATTTCGGCTTTTTCATTCTGAAAAGGTTTGTGGTTTTTCAGAACGAAAAATAAAATTCGGATGCCAGTGTTCAAGAGATACAGTTAAAAGAACTTTACAGGCATTTACAAAAACAGATATTGAAGAAATGTTTATAGACAATGAAATTTCAGTGAAATGTCAATTCTGTAGCTCTGAAGAAACCTTCAATAAGCAAGACCTTGAAGACCTTTATCTTGATTCTAGGACCTATGGGTCTTAAGCTTTGATAATTCATGGAAGGTTTATAATTATGCGCTTTCAAAAAATATTCATAAGGATCAGCTTGTTTTTTGTCCTAGGTCTTTTTCTCGTTTCTTGTTCGACTATTGTTAAAAGACAAAATTTCGAGGACATGTCATTTAAGCACCTTCCACCAATGGTTTTTAATGTAGCTAGAGTTGAAATTGTTGGTGAGTTTAAATCACCATTATTAGAGCCAAATGTAGAACATAACTTTCCTGTAACACCACAGGTAGCTATTAAGAGTTGGCTGTCAGATAGAGTATATGCCGCTGGAACAAAAGACTTTCTTCAAGTCACTATTATCGATGCTAGTGCTAAAATAACCGAACTTGAAACAAATAGAGATCTGGAAGGTTGGTTAACGACAGAACAAGCTGAACGGGTGGATGCGAGATTAGAGGTTCGTTTTGATATAGCTAATGATTCAGGAAAAACTGGACCATATGCTACAGCGCAAGCAAAAAGATCTAGAACCTTGCCAGAAGGTGCATCCTTAAATGATAGAGATAAAATTTATTTTGATCTAACGTCGGCAATAATGAATGATTTCAATGCAAGTATGGAACAAGCTTTACGAAAATATCTCGTGGCATATATAAAATAGTAGCTCTTGAAACTTAGACCACTTTGTTCTGACGGCAATAGTCTAACAATTTTTTTAAAAATGCTTCACATTCAGATACTTGTGACAGTTCAATAAATTCATCAGGCTTGTGTGCTTGTTCAATACTACCTGGACCACAAATGACTGTAGGTATACCTGCGCACTGATACTGACCAGCCTCTGTTCCAAAAGAAACTACACCAGTAGCATTATTCTTAGCTAGGTTAAGAGCTAGTTCTTCAGCAAAAGAATTTTTTTCTGGATTTAAACCTGGTACTGAAGCACGCGCAATAGTATCTACTCGTGCTGAAGGGAAAATCTTTCTCATAGATACTACAATTTTTTTATCAACATAATTCTTAAATCTGTTTAAGATTTCGTCTGGGTCTGTTCCCGGCATCAATCTATATTCCCATGTAAATGTACACTCCTTTGGAATAATATTTTGAGCAGTTCCACCTTTAATAGTACCAACATGAATTGTTGTATAAGGGGGATCAAAGTCGTTTATAGTTTCTAATCTTTGTTTGCTGAATTCATCAGCTAGCTCTGTAAGAAAAGTTATAATTTTCGCTGCATATTGAACAGCATTAACACCTTTGTGTATTGCACTAGAATGTTGCTCAAGTCCAGTTACGGTAGTTCGAAAGCCATAAACGCCTTTATGAGCGTTAACCACCTTCATATTTGTTGGTTCACCTACAATACAAACTATTGGCATTGCTTCTGTTTGAGTTAACCTAGCTATCATATGAGGAGCTCCTAGACATCCAATTTCTTCATCATAGGAAAAGGCTAGATGGATAGGAGTTTTGAGTTTTTGGGCAACAAACTGAGGTACAAGAGCAAGTACAATTGCTATAAAGCTTTTCATATCAGCTGTTCCACGGCCGAATAGTAAACCTTCTTTTTCTGATAATTTAAATGGATCAGTTAGCCAAGATTGTCCTTCTACTGGAACCACGTCGGTATGCCCAGAAAGTATAATGCCTGGGACTTTTGTAGGTCCAATAGTTGCAAAAAGATTAGCCTTATTTTCTTTTGGGTCTG
>MDSW01165727.1_pt1 | contig 18814 bp, 22 predicted proteins | sample 811171 | NCBI WGS metagenome assembly MDSW01 (sample SAMN05326641, study PRJNA326480) | marine metagenome | isolation source: seawater | place: Atlantic Ocean: North West | collected 2012 | reverse complement strand
TTTTTTAGATCTATCAATAAATATACATATATTTTATATAATTTAATATCAGTCCAATTTTTTTTATATAATTGGAAAAATTTACTTTACTTAACATTATTCTAGAATATATTGTTCAAATTTTGAACATTAAAATGAAATTTAATCAAGATTATTTTAACATATTAAGACTAATAAATAAGAAACCAGGGTCAAATCAAAGACATTTGGCTAAAGAATTGGGGATTAGTCTTGGAAAGTTTAATTACTGTTTAAAAGCTCTTAAAAAAAAAGGATTAATTAAAATAAATAATTTTAAAAAAAGTGACAAAAAACTGAGATATTTGTACATCTTAACTCCAAAAGGTATTTCTCTTAAAACTAAGTTAACGGTTAACTTTATGAAAAGAAAGATGAAAGAATATGAGGAGCTAAAAAAAGAAATAAAGGAAAATCATGTTCAACAATAAAAATATTCTAATTACAGGTGGAACAGGTTCATTTGGAAGAGCTTTAGTTAAATCTCTACTAAAAAAGTATAAGCCTAATAAGGTAATTATTTATTCTAGAGATGAAGCAAAACAATTTTCAATGTCCCAAGAATTAATTAAATACAAAAAAAAACTTAGATTTTTTATAGGTGATGTTAGAGACAGATCTAGACTAACTTTAGCTTTGAGATCAGTTGACTATGTTTTTCATGCAGCCGCATTGAAGCAGGTACCAACAGCAGAATATAATCCTATGGAATGTATTAAAACAAATGTACATGGAGCTGAAAATGTAATTCATGCTTCATTAGAATGTAACGTTGATAAAATAATAGCACTTTCTACTGATAAAGCTGTAAATCCAGTTAATTTATATGGAGCGACAAAACTAGCATCGGATAAATTATTTATAGCAGCAAACAACATGGCAGGTAATCATAGATGTAAATTTTCAGTTGTAAGATATGGAAATGTATCTGGCTCAACAGGATCAATCATTCCTTTTTTTAGGAAACTTATAAATAACAATTCAAAATATCTTCCAATTACAGATACAGAGATGACAAGATTTTGGATATTATTGGATGAAAGTGTTAATTTTGTAATTAAGTCAATTTCAAAAATGGAAGGGGGAGAAATTTTTGTTCCAATAATTCCTTCTATTAAAATCACAGATTTGGCAAAAGCACTTGCTCCTAATTTAAAACAAAAAACTATAGGCATTAGAGCAGGAGAGAAATTACACGAAGTTATGTGCCCAAAAGATGAATCACATTTAGTGAGAAAATTTAAAGACTTTTATATAATTTTCCCTTCGATAGAATTTATTAATTCAAAAAATAACAAATTAATACCTTCTGGAAAAAGAGTGCTCAAAAATTTTGAATACAGTTCAAAGAATAATGAAAATTTTTTAAAAATAAAAGAAATTCAAAAATTACTTAAAAAGATAGTTTGATTTTTAACAAAATTAATGTTTAAAAAAAAAAAGTGTATTTGTATTATACCTGCTAGGTCAGGTAGCCAAAGAATAAAAAACAAAAACATAAAAATATTTTTTGGCAAGCCAATCATAGCTTATTCTATAGAAGCGGCTTTAAAGAGCGGTTGTTTTGATAAAGTAATTGTATCTACTGACAGTGCAAAAATTGCTAAAATATCAAGGAAATATAATGCAGAAGTTCCATTTATAAGACCAAAAAATCTATCAAATAACAAAGTTGCTATTGCGCCTGTAATAAATCATTCGATAAATGAATTAAAAAAAATGAATTTAGATTTTGATAAAATTTGTATTTTAACAGCAACCTCTCCAATACTTGATTATTTACATTTAAAAAAATCATTTAAAATTTTTAGCAATAATAATTCAAATTTTTTAGCATCAGTAAATTTGTTTGATTATCCAGTTCAAAGAGGCCTTCGCATTAGAAAAAGAAAATTATTAATGATTGATAAAAAAAAATTTAACAAAAGATCTCAGGACTTAGAAAAAATATATCATGATGCGGGTCAATTTTATTGGTGCAGAACAAATAACTTTAAAAAAAATTCCAAAATATTAATTGATGACACAATACCTTATATACTAAAAAATATAGAGTCGGTTGACATTGATACGCCAGAAGATTGGGAGCACGCTAAAAAAATATTTGCTATTTATAAAAAAATTAATAAATGATTACGATAGTATCACACGATGCAGGGGGAGCAGAAATAATATCTGAATGGTTGAAGAAAAAAAATAAAAAATTTAATTTATGTCTTAAAGGACCAGCAATAAAAATATTTAAGAAAAAATTTAAGAAAATAGAAAATAAAAATTTAAACAGATCTTTAAATCAAAGTAAATTATTAATAACAGGAACAAGTTGGCCATCAAGGTTTGAAGCAAAAGCTATAAGAAAAGCTTTAAAAAAAAAACTAAAAGTGATTACTTTTTTAGATCATTGGACCAATTATAAGCTGAGATTTTATTTAAATAATAAATTAATTTTTCCTCATGAAATTTGGGTTACTGATAAGATGGCTTTAAAAATTGCTAAAAAAGAATTACCAAAAATTAATATTAAATTAAAAAAAAATAATTATTTTGAAAAAAAAATAAAATCTTTAAAGAAAATTAAAAGAAAATTTAAAGAAAGAAATATCTTATATCTTTGTTCACCAATTATTAAGAACAATTATAACCTAAAGAAGAATTATTTATTTAAATATAATGAGAAAAGTTTATTAAATTATTTTTTTAAAAATATACAATGTCTAAAATTTAATTATAAAAATATAATTATTAGATTACATCCATCAGAAAAACTAAAAAAATATTTATGGATTAAAAAAAAATTTGGTAAAAAAGTTATAATTTCTAAAAATAAAAAATTAGAAAATGATATAGCTTCATCAAAATATATTTTTGGTTTTAATTCTAATGCAATGGTATTGAGTGCTTTAGTGGGAAAAAAAGTTTTTAATATTTCTCCACTGGGAAAAAAAGCAAATATTTTGCCTTTTAAAAATATTTTGGATTTTAGCAAAATTGTAAAAAGATATGATGATAAAAAAAATTAATTCTGCAGTAATTGGACTTGGAAATATCGGTTTAGGAATCTCTAATAATAAAAATTTAAATAAATTTTTAACTCACTGTGAAAGTATTAATATCTTAAAATCTTATAATCTAAAATTTGCACTAGATAATAATAAAAAAAGAAGAAAGTTATTTGAAAAAATTTATAATAGACCTTGTTTTTCAAATTTATCCTCAGTTAATTCGATTAATAATATTGATTTAATCGTTATTTCAGTATCAACGAGTTCTCACTTTGCAGTAACAAGTGAAGTAATAAAAAAATTTAATCCAAAAGTTATATTGATCGAAAAACCATTCTGCGAGGATTATAAAAAAGCATTAATTTTAAAAAAAATATGCGAAAAAAAAAATATTAAATTGTTTGTTAATTATCCAAGAAGAGTTCTTAAAGAAACAGAATTTATAAAAAAATTATTAAATAATGAATACACTAAAGGCAGAGTAATGTTTTCTAAAGGAATTATTAATAATGGTTGTCATTTTATTGATTTGTGCAATTTTCTTTTTGGTAATTTTAAAACAATAGAAAAGCATGGAAATTTAGAGAAAATAAAACATTTAAAAGATTACTCTCGTAGATTTACTGTTAATTACCCAAATGCTAAAATAGAATTTTGTAACCAAAAAAATAATAAAAAACCTTTTGAGCTTATTTTCCAAAATGATTTAGTAAAATTACAATGGTCACAATATTCGAAAAATCTTAAAAATAAAAAATTGCCAATACTGGAATTAAGAATATTTTATAAAAAAAAAAATACTGTAAAGAAATTAAATATTAATATTAATGATTATCAAAAAAACGTATATACAAATATTATAAATTATTTTAAGGGAAAAAAAAATACTTTGTGCAATTCTAAACAAGGTATAAATGTAAAAAAAATAATTAACGAGGTAATAAATTGAAATCAAATAAGTTAGCATTATTTGGAGGCAATAAAACTATTAATTACAAAATTAATAAATATAACTCAATTTCTAAAGAAGAATTAAAAGCTGCTCAAAAAGTAATTAAAAAAGGTGTTTTATCGGATTTTATTGCCAAAGATGGAAAAAATTTTTTTGGCGGAAAAAATGTTATTAATTTTGAAAATAAATTAAAAAAATATTTTAAAGTAAAATATGCTATTTCAGTAAATTCATGGACTTCAGGATTGATAGCTGCTTTTGGAAGTATAAATATAAAACCAGGAGATGAAGTTATTTTGCCAACTTGGACAATGAGCGCTTGTGCAATGTCAATTATTAATTGGAATGCAATACCAATTTTTGTAGATATAGAAAAAAATACTTTTAATATTGATCCAAATTTAATTGAAGATAAAATATCAGAAAAAACAAGAGCTATTTTAGCAGTAGATATATTTGGACATCCTGCAAACTATAAAAAAATTTTTACAATAGCCAGAAAATATAATTTAAGAATAATTTCAGATTCAGCTCAATCTATTGGAGCAAAATACTACAATAAATTTTCAGGAACCTTTGCTGATATTGGAGGCTTCAGTTTCAATTGTCACAAACATATTAATACCGGTGAAGGAGGAGCGATTGTAACAAACAATAAAAAAATAGCCTACAAATTAAGACTAATAAGAAATCATGCAGAATCATCAATTAATTTGAATAAAATAAATAAAAAAGAATTGGCAAACATGATTGGTTATAATTTTAGATTAGGGGAAATTGAAAGCGCCATAGGTATAGAGCAATTGAAAAAGTTAAAAAAAATTATTAATTTGAGAAAAAAATTTACATATTTACTCTCTAGGGGTCTTTCAAATCTTAAGGGTTTAAAACTTCCATCTATTGAGAAAAATTGTACACATTCTTTTTATACATATCCAATTGTATTAGATATTAAAAAAATTGAACTTAATAGAAAAATTATTTGTAAAGCATTAAGAGCTGAAGGAGTAAATATATCGGAAGGTTATGTAAATCTACATTTACTTCCTTTGTTCAAATCAAAAATTGCATATGGTCCTTCAAAGTTTCCATGGACAATTAATAAAAAAAAAAATATATTTATAAAAAAGGAGATTGTCCAGTTGCTGAAGAATTACATAATAAAACTTTTGTACATATAAGCATGTACTCTTTGGATTATAAAATTAAGGATATTAAAAAAATAATAGAAGCATTTCAAAAAGTTTGGAAAAACTTAGACAAATTAAAAAAATTATGAGCTTAATTTTAAAAAAGTGCAAGTCTGATAAAGACTGGGATAAATTAGTTGAAAATTCTTCACAGGGCAATTTTTTTTGTACAAGCCTTTTTTTAAAATTAACTAATAATAATAATAATTTGTATTTTATAGAGGAAGATGAAAAAATTTTGGCAGGAGTTATAGTAAATTCAAGTTCAAAAGATGATAAAAAAATACCATTTTTTTATCAAGGAATTTTAATAAATAATGATTTTTTGTCAAAAAAAAATCATAAATCATCTAAGAGGTTTTTAGAAATTAACTCTTATCTTATTGAGAAAATAGTCTCAATTCACAAAAATTTTAAATTATCCTTAGATCCAAGTTTAGAAGACATAAGACCATTCCAATGGTTACATTATGATGAAAAAGAAAAAAAAAAAATTTCAATAGAAATTAAGTACACAGGAATTTTAAATCTTTCTAAATTTAATAGTTTTGAAGAATATTTAAAATCTATTAGATCAGTTAGAAGACAAGAATATAATAGATTAAAAAATGATTTTATTATTTATGAAGAAAAAAATTTTAAAAATTTAGATTTACTTCATGAAAAAACTTTTCAAAGACAAAATTTGAAAAGAGGAAAAGAAGAAAGAACTATTATATCTCATATCATTCCTAGTTTAATAAAAAAGAATATTGGCAAATTATTATTTATTAAAAGTTCAAAAAATTCTAAGCCAATATCAGCCTCATATTTTTTAACTTATAAAAATAATGCTTATAATCTAGTTTTAGCAACTGACCCACTTCACAGAAAAAATTCTCCTGGGACAAGTTTAATTTTAAAACAAATTGAATTATGTTTTAAAAATAACATAGATCATGTCGATTTTGTTGGGATTAACTCACCTAATAGAGGTGATTACAAATTAAGCTTTAATTCAAAACCTAAAATTTATTTTAATCTTAAATATTAAAAAGTGAAAAATTTTATTAAAAACTTAAATTTTAAAAATGTTAATAGAATAGTAATTTTTTACATATTGAATTTAGTAGAAATTTTAAAAGAAACTAGAATTAAAAATAAAATAAATAAATTTAATAAAAAAAATAATAAAATTATAACTAGTTTTTGCAATTTTGTTAAAAAAAAATTAAATAATAATATTTTTGACTCAAATAAAATTATTTTAATGGATTGTTGTAATATACCTTCATATATAATAACTAATCTAATATTATCCTCAGAAATTAAAAAAATACTTAAAGCAAATATTTATACATTCGACATCAATCCTAGAGATCAAAATATGGATAAAATTATGTCTTCTTTTAACTCAAAACATTTAATTGTTAAGTTGAAATATAAACAAAAACAAGAACTAAGAAGGTTATTTATAACTATTTCAAAAAAATTAAAAAATTCAAATGATCTTTATAAACTTAAAATAAATAATATTAGTATTGGTATAGATATTTATGAAACAATATTAAAAAATAGAAACCCAACTGTTATATTTGGCAATTTAGAAATGTTTAAAACATTTTATTTGGCTCTAAAATATTACATTTATTTTAATGATTTATTTAAGCAAAAAAGAATTTCAGCTTTATGTTTAAGCGATAATAGCTATATTGGCACAGGTATTATAACAAAATTAGCATATAGATATTTAGTACCAGTTTTTCATGCTAACGAAAGAGAAATAAACAGAACAGAGAAAGAATTTCAACTACACAGTAGATTTAAAAGTTACAATAAATATTTTCAAAATTTAAACAAAACTGAAAAGCAAAAAGCTACCTCAAAATCAAAACAATTATTAAAATTAAGACTTTCAGGAAAAACAAAAGTAAAAATGTTTTATCAAGAAAAAAGTGCATTTACACATAAATTTATTAAAAGACAATTGCACCAAACTAAAAAAATTAAAATAATCATAACGACACACTGTTTTTACGATAACCCAAGTGCTTATGGGGGTCTGCTTTTTAAAGATTTTTATGAATGGCTTATTTTCATCGGAAAAACTACAAAACTATTAAATTATGAAATTTATATTAAACCACATAGAGATTATCTACCTGGCACGATTGAAACTTTAGAAAAAATTGAGAATATTTTTGATCATTTCAAAATTATAAATCCAGAAACTACTTTTCATCAACTCAAAAAAGAAGGTGCAAAAATAATTTTAACTGGTTATGGTTCCGTTGGACATGAATTACCAATTTTAGGTTTTTTAGTTATAAACGCTGGTTACAATCCTCATTATAATTATAATTTTAATATTCATCCTAAAAACTTAAATCATTATAAAAAAATATTAATGAACTTAAAAAAATACAAATCAAATGTTAATTTAAATAAAATTTACGAATTTTTCTATGTCCACTATATATTAAATCATAGAGATAATTTTTTTTTCCAGTCCAATGAAAAATATATGAGATATGTAAATTATAGATTAAAAAGTTTTAATTGTTATAGTTTTTTTTTAAAAAATTCTAATAATTATTTAGGTAAATATAAAAAGCAAATAAAAGATAGTATTTTAAGCAATAGATGCTTTTCAGTAGAAAGCAATTTACCGATTAATTTACAGCAAAAGCTAAAAAAAACCAATTTATCTAATTTGATAAAAAATGATATTTGAAACGCCGATACTCTTAATTATTTTTAATCGTCCAGATAAAACTCAAAAGTTATTTGATAAAATTAAAGAAATTAAACCAAGAAAACTGTTTGTTTCTGCAGATGGACCAAGATTAAATAATGAGAGTGATAAATTATTGTGTAAAAATACTAGAGATATTTTTAATAAAATTGATTGGGATTGTGATTACCAAACAAGATTTAGTGAAATAAATCTTTCTTGTAAAAAAAATGTTATAGAATCTATCGATTGGTTTTTTTCTGCAAATGAAGAAGGTATAATTTTAGAAGATGACTGCATTCCCAATGTTTCTTTTTTTAATTTTTGCAAAATTTTATTAGAAAAACATAGAAATAATAAAACAATAATGCAAATAAATGGAACAAATTTAGATATAGATTATTCAACTTTAATTGATGATACTTACTTCTTTTCTAAACTGAATCATACATGGGGATGGGCTTCTTGGAAAAGAGCATGGATAAAATTTGACAAAAAATTTGAAAATTACCCAATAGTTAAAAAAAATGGCCTAATTCAAAAATATTATGTTGATAAAGAAATTACTAATTGGATGATTAGATATTTTGATAAATCTTTTAAGAATAAAGATAATATTTGGTCAACTAATTGGTCATTTTCAATTCTAAAAGAAGATGGATTGTGCATCTCTCCCACTCTTAATTTAGTTAAAAATATAGGTTTTGATGGATCAGGAACTAGTGGTAAAGCAAAAAAGTTTGCAAAATTTTTCACACAAGAGAACTTTGAAATTAATAATTTTCAACATCCAAAAGAGATAAATTATAATTTAAAACTTGATCAAAAATTATTTTATGAAAAAATAAAACCAGTTGATCCTAGAGCATCAACGCTCAACATAAAAGAATGGTTTTTAAATATTAAAAAAAGATTAATTAAAAATTAAAAAATGGAAATTAAAAAAGCATTTTTTTTAGACAGAGATGGAGTAATTAATTATGACAAAGGCTATGTTCATAAAATAAAAGATTTTGTATGGAAGAAAAAATCAAAAGAAGCTATTAAATTTTTAAATAACAATAATTATTTAGTTATAATAATATCTAATCAATCTGGGATAGGAAGAGGATATTATTCTGAAAAAAAAGTAAAAATACTTCACGACTGGATACAAAAAGAACTTAAAAAAAATAATGCATATATTGATGCTTTTTTTTATGCGCCCTACTATAAATTTTCTAAAAATAAAATTTATAGAAAAGGAAGAAATATGAGAAAACCTAATCAAGGCATGATTTTAAAAGCATTAAAAAAATGGAGAATTAATAAAAGGAAATCTTTTATAGTAGGCGATTCAGAAACTGATAAAAGATTAGCTCAAAATGCAAAAATTAGTTTTATCAAAGTTAATAATAGATCTAATCTTTTAAATGTTGTAAAAAAAACTTTCAAAAAGTGTTGAATAATGAAATTTAAAAAACCTTGGTTAATTGCCGAAATATCAGCAAACCACTGTGGAAGTTTAGCTATAGCTAAAAAGCTAATTAAGTGTGCAAAACAAAATGGTGCTGATGCTGTAAAGCTACAAACATATTCTCCAGATTCCATGACAATAAATTCTAATAAAAAATATTTTAAAATTACCAATGGAATATGGAAAGGATATACTTTGTGGGAACTATATAATAAAGCACAAACACCTCTAGAATGGCATAAAAAATTATTCGATTATTGTAAAAAAATTGGTATCACAATTTTTAGTACACCTTTTGACGAGTCCGCAGTCAATTTTTTAGAGAAATTGAATTGTCCAATTTATAAAGTTGCATCTTTTGAAATGACAGATATTCCATTAATTAAAAAAATAGCATCCACCGGAAAACCTATGATCATATCAACTGGTATGGCAAATTTAGATGAGATAGAGCTAAGTTTTAAAACAGCAAAAAAAAATGGATGTAAAGATATTATGCTATTATATTGTGTAAGTAATTATCCATCAAATATTAAAGATTTCAATTTAAATAATATTAATATTTTAAAAAAAAAATTTAATTGTACTGTTGGACTTTCCGATCACTCAGTTGATAATAGAGTTGCTTTTGCAGCAATAAGTTCAGGAGCTGAAATTATTGAAAAACATATTGGTCTTGAAAATCAAAAAAAAGGTCTGGATATTCAATTTTCTTTAAAAGGAAGGGAAATTAAAAAATTTAGAGAAACTATAGATTTTGCTTACAATTTACTAGGTAAAAAATATTTTTACAGAAATAAGTCTGAGAGTAAAAATAAAATATACAGAAGATCCATATTTTCTATAAAAACAATATTTAAAGGTGACAAATTTACTTTAAATAATATTAAAAGAGTAAGACCAGGATATGGATTGCCATCGTTATATTTTGAGAAAATTTTAGGTAAAAAATCTCCAATAAATATAAAATATGCTGAACCGTTAAGTTTAAAATTATTAAAAAAACTTAAAATTAAATAAAATTTATGAAAAAAAAAATTATTCCATACAGCAGACAAAAAATAAGTAATGAGGACATTAAAGGTGTAAATAGCGTACTTAGAAGTGATTTTTTAACTACAGGGCCTGTAGGCAGAAGATTTGAAAATAAACTATCAAAATATGTTGGTGCAAAATATAGCGTTGCAGTCAATTCAGCAACTAGCGGACTACATATAGCATGTAAAGCAATTGGTTTAGGCGTAGGTGATTATTTGTGGACATCCTCAAACAGTTTTGTTGCTTCATCAAATTGTGCTTTATATTGTGGATCAAAAGTTGATTTTATTGATATTGAACTAGATAATTATAATATTGATATAGGCCTTTTAGAAAAAAAATTAATTAAAGCAAAAAAATTAAATAAACTTCCAAAAATTATAGTACCTGTTTTATATGCAGGAAATCCTCATGATATGTACAAATTGAAAAAATTGAGTAAAAAATTTAATTTTAAAATTGTTGAAGATGCATCCCATGCGCTTGGAGCAAAGTATTTTGGTAATAAAGTAGGTAGTTGTAAATATTCTGATATTACAGTTTTTAGCATGCACCCAGTTAAAATGATAACCACGGCAGAAGGTGGAATTGCTACAACAAATAATAAGGAATATTTCAAAAAAATGAATTTGTTCAGATCTCATGGCATTACAAGGAATAAAAAAGAGTTTTATAAGAAAAAATTTAATGAAACTCATTATGAGCAACATTTTTTGGGTTTTAACTATAGACTAAATGATATTCAATCTTCTCTAGGTATTAGTCAGTTAAAAAAAATTAAATTTTTTTTAAAGGAAAGAAGAAGTATAAAAAATTTTTATGATAAAGAATTAATAAACTGTCCTTTAATATTGCCAAAAGAGAAAAAAAACATTCAATCTTCTTGGCATATTTATCCAGTACTTATTGATAAAGAAAAGACGAATAAAAAAAAAGATGATCTTTTAAAATATCTTAGAAAAAATAATATATTAGTAAATACTCATTATATTCCAATACCCTCTCAACCTTTTTATAAAAAACTTGGATTTAAGGATAGAAATTATAAAAAAAGTATTTATTTTTATGAGCAAGAAATAAGCCTTCCCATTTACGTTGGTTTAAGCAAAAAAAATTTAACAAATATAATTTCAAAAATCTATAGTTTTTTTAAAATTAAAAAATGAATGATATAGAAACTAAAATTTCAAATTTAAAAAAAGATACATTCGAAGCTGCGTATAAAGAATCTTTAATAATTTCAAATTTTGACAAACAAGTTATTGGAAAATTAATACCGATCGGAAAATGGATATTATCTGATAATAAAAAAATAAAAAATCTAACTTTATGGAGAGAAAAAAATATGAAATTTTTTTTCTCTCAATTTAAATCATCTCACGATCGAACTGTTTGGTATTTAGAGAATTTATCAATAAACAAAAAAAATAGAATTTTATTTTTAATCTATACGGAGGAAAACGAATTTGTTGGACACATTGGTTTAGCAGATATTTTTAAAGATTCAGCTTTTCTTGACAATCTTATAAGAGGAAAAAGTAGTGGAAATTCAAAATTAATATATTTTTCAATAATTACACTAATAAATTGGTTTTTTAAAAATTTTGATATTAATAAAGTTTATGGAAAAATTATTTCTTATAATTGGCTAGCTATATCTCTACATGAAGATATAGGTTTTAAAATAATTGACAAAATTTCTTTAAAGAAAATTCAAGAAAATGAGGAAATCAATCATATCGATGTTGATCCAAGCAACTCAAATGTAAGATATTTTTGCACCAAAGTACTGCTTAATAAAAATGAATTTTATAAAAATATTAATTAGTATATCATTTAATATTGTTTGAATTTTAGAAAAACTTTGATAAGTAGTCTCTAAAAAATTATGGTAACAAAAGATACAATATCAAAATATATAGTTTCAAAATTAGAGGAAATCTGTAAAAAAGATATCAAAGAATTTAATGATACAACTCAATTAGTAGGAGAAAATAGGTCAATTAAATCGGTCGAACTAGTTGAGTTATTATTAAGCTTGGAAGAATATGTGGAAGATAATTTAAAAGTTAAATTTGATTGGGCGGGGGACTCGGCTATGTCAGAAAGAAGAAGTATATTAAGAAATATAGACACATTATCTCAACATATTTTTGAATTACAGAAAAAATAATGAAAAAAATTATTGTAACAGGGTGCTCCCAAGGCATTGGGTTATTTGTAGCTAATGAATTAGCAAAATTAGAATATGAAGTTTATGGAATTTCTAGAAGTGAACCAAAAGATGATTATAGTTTTAATTTTATTAAATGTGATATTTCAAATTCTGATTCTGTTAAAGAAATATTTGCAAAATTTAGAAGAGATAAAAATGTTTATGCATTAATAAATGTTGCTGGTGTTGCAAGTATGAATTTATTAATTTCAACCCCTGAAGAAACTATCAGAAAAATTATAAATACAAATCTTCTAGGAACAATTTTTTGTACTAAAGCAATTATTCCAGCTTTAATTAACTCAAAAAATGGTAGAATAATAAATTTTTCATCAATTGCAGTTAATATTGGCGCCAAGGGAGAAGCAACATATATTGCTTCAAAAGGTGGAGTAGAAGCATTTTCTAGGTCAATAGCTAGAGAACTTTCACCCGCAAATGTTACTGTTAACACTATATCTCCAGCATTTATTGAAACTCGTCTATCATCAAGTTTACCAGAAAATATAAAAAAAACAGTTATTGATAGACAAATTATTGAGAGCGAGTGCTCTTTGTCAGATGTTTTAGACTGTGTTAAAATGATACTCTCACCAGAGAGTAAAAAAATTACCGGAGAGATTTTCAATATTGGAGGAGTTTAATTGTATAATTTTAAGTTAGACAGTGGTTTTTCGATTGATTTAGCAAAGAGTGATAAAGTTTTTACTCCAACAGGTACTTCAAAAGTTTTAGTAGATGCTATTATTGAGAATACAAAAAGTAAGAAAAAAGTTTTAGATTTAGGATGTGGTTGTGGCGCAATAGGACTATCTTTATTTAAACATAACATAGTCAAGGAGCCTTTATACGCATCTGACATTAGCGACAATGCAATTGTTAATTTTAAAGAAAATTCTTTTAAGTATAATTGTAAATCTATAGTCAAAAAAAGTAATTTACTTAAAGAATGGAAAGATGAAAAATTTGACTTAATAGTTTGTGATGTTTCGGCTATTTCAGAAGAAGTAGCAAAATTTTCAAGTTGGTTTGAGGTTACTAGCTGTGAAACAGGTATAGATGGATCGAATTTAATGAAAGAGATATTTGAAAATGTTGAAAAATATATAAAAAAACCAGGCTATTTTTATTTTCCAATTATTTCTTTATCTAATGTAGAATATATCAGAGAATATTCTTTCTCCAAATTCAAAAAAATCAAAAAAGTAAAAAGGTTTAATTGGCCTCTGCCAGAGGAAATGATGAAGCATCTGTCTTCTTTAAAAAAACTTAAGGATAAAAATAATGTAGATTTTAAAGAAATGCTAGGAATGGTTATTTGTTATACAGATGTATATGAAGTTTTATTTGAATAAAAAATATTAAATAAATTGGAAAATATATTTAAAAAACTTGAAAAAAAATATAAAAATAAAAACAAAGATTTTATAATACATAGAAATTATAAAATTAGTGTTAAAGATTTATTTAGCAAAACATTTAGTGTTCTAAAAAAAATTTCCTCCGGGGATGTTGTTGTAGTAATTGGTGATTTTAACTCATCCACTATAAATTTATTATTGAGACTTATTGATTTAAAAGCAATCATTGTTCCTTTGACAAATGAAACTCGACCAAATCATAAATATTTTTTTAAAGAAGCTTGTGCTGATTATATTTTAGAGAATGATAAATTAAAAAAAGTAAAAAATGTAAAAAAAAATTTATTGCTTGACAAATTTAGAAAGCATAAATCTCCAGGGATAATTTTTTTTTCATCAGGCACCACAGGAAGACCAAAAGCAATTTTGCATAATTTAGATATTTTTTTACAAAGATATTCAATATCAAGACCCGCATTCAGAACTTTAAATTTTTTATTATTTGATCATATAGGAGGTATTAATACTTTATTTCACACCCTTTTTAATAATGGCCAGGTTATAATACCTTATTCAAGAACTGTTTCAGATATAATTAATGATGTAGAAAAGTTTAAAGTTGAACTTTTACCAACAACACCAACTTTTTTGAGAATGCTAACCATGGATCCTGATCTAAAAATACAGAGACTTAAAAGTTTAAAAATTATTACTTATGGAGCGGAGATAATGGATGAAAATACTCTTAAAAGACTCAATAAACTTTTACCAAATATTATTTTAAAACAAACGTACGGCATGTCGGAAATTTCAATATTAAAAGTAAAAGGGGAAAGCAATAAAAGTCTTTGGATTAAAATAGATAGTGATGAGCTTAAAACTAAAATAATTAAAAATGTTCTTTATATAAAATCAGATCTTAAAATGTTTGGATATTTAAATGCTAAATCACCCTTCGATAAAAATGGTTGGTATAATACAAATGATATAGTCGAAAAAAAAGGTGAATATATAAAAATAGTTGGAAGAAGTAAAAATATCATATCTATTGGTGGAATAAAAATTTTACCATCTGAAATAGAAAGAGTTGCACTAGAACATCCTTTAATTAAAAACGCAAAAGTCAAAGGAATTCAAAATCCAATAACTGGACAACATATTGAAGTTATATGTGAACCTAAAAAAAAAGTAGAAAAAAATAAATTAAAAAAAATATTAAGAAATCATTTCAATTTAAAACTAGATTCGGCTATAAGACCCATAAAGATAATTATAAAAGAAATTAAAATTTCTCATAGATTTAAAAAACAATGATTGAATATAAAAAAACACTTAAAATTGTTGATGAAATACAAAAGGTTAGGTCAAAAAACAATAAAAATTGGATGGATTTATTAAGATTAGCTTTAAAACTAGATCATAAGGCAAGTTCAAAAATTTTATCACAAATTTATAAAGAAGATCAAAAGATATCAAAATTAGCAAAAAAACTTCATAAAATAAAATAAGTGCAAAAATTAAAAGTATTTAAAGCCAAAAAAATAGTTCATAAGAATGGGAAACTTATAGTATTTCAAGAATCTAATGATATTAAATTTAATTTTAAAAGAGTATTTATTGTAAACTCAAATAAATCTCAAATTAGAGGAAAACATGCGCATAAAAAGTGTATTCAATTACTTAATTGTCCAAATGGAGCTGTTGAAATCTATTTTGAAAATCTTTCTGGAAATAAATCAAAAATAATCTTATCTAAGCCAGATCAATACTTGATAATTCCGCCTTTAACCTGGTGTGTTCAAAAGTATTTAAAAAATAATTCAACACTTTTAGTTATTTGTGACCAAAAATATAAAGATTCTGATTACATAAGAAGTTATAAAAATTTTGTAAATTTTAAAAAATAATGAATAAAATCACTATTGGTCTTGTAACATATAATAGACCAATACTTTTAAAGAGAGCAATTAATTCTATATTAAAGCAAAAATTCAATAGTTTTGAGGTCTTAATCGGAAATGATTATACAAATAAAAAAATTTCGTTTGAAAGCCTAGGAATTAAAAAAGATAAAAGAATAAAAATATTTAATCATAAAAAAAATTTAGGAGAAAAAAATAATAAAAATTATTTATTAAACAAATGTAAATCTGAGTGGTTTATATGGCTTGCGGATGACGATTATTTTCATAAAGATTTTTTAAAAATTATGACTAAGAATATTAGTTATAATAAAAATATTATTGCTTATTATAGTAATTATTCTAGAAAAAAATTGAAAAAAAATATTAAATCTTCTAGACCACAAATTTATAGAAAGTTAAATTTTTTAGAGGGGTTTATAAGTCAAAAAATCAGATTGATAGGTGTTTATGGTTTAATTAAAACTAAATATTTAAAAAAAATAAAAGGAATACATGCGACCGGTAAATCTTTTTCAGCAAATAATAAACTTACTCACATATACCCATACTGCGATCTTCTAGTGCCTATTCTACTTAGCAAGTATGGAAAAATATCATGGATTGAAAATAAATTAATATATTTGAATACTAACAATGATTCTATTTCAGCTGTGACAAAAGATTATCAAGTATATATTTCTGCTGAAAAATATATTTTAAAAAAACTTAAAGAAGTAATAGGAAATAAAATTAATTTTGAAATTAAAAAAAAAATCATTACATATATGTTTATGAAATTTGTTTATAATAGACTAACTGTTATCAAAAAAATTAATCCTTTTTTAAATATATTTTATTTTATTAGGTATTGTATTGATGAATTTTATTTTAAAATTGAAATGAAAAAAAATAGCATTTATCGTACAGACTTTAATTATTTGAATATAGTCAAATCTATAATAACATCATTCAAGAATTTTTAATATTGTTATTTTTTTTTAAGAAATTTTTTAATTTTCTTAAATTCATATCTTGTCTCAAAGGATACGATCTACCCATAAATCTTTTTGCAAAGATTTTTTTTGTTTTGATATTCTTACTTTTTGCAAATTTGTAAATTGTTTGAGACTTTCCTCCCAAATTAATTATTCCTTTTAGCTTTAAAAGTTTAAAAAGTATTTTAGCTATTTCTTTTTGATACTCAAAATTGGTAACAACATCACAAAAAGCCTTTTTATGTATAAACGGCTCTTCCGTCATACAAACTCTTAGTATTAGAGAATTTTTATATAATTTGACTGATGCTTCACCTCCGAGCTTAGACCATCCATAATTATTTATTGGGTTTAAGCCATCAGATTCTTTATGATTTCCTTTAATACCTGGATATACAAAATTAGTTGAGAAATAAATCATTTTAATATTCAATTTTGAGCAAGCAATAACAACATTTGCAGTACCAATAATGTTTAAAGAGATGCTTTTTTTTATATCTTTTTCATGCATATCCATTGGCCTAGATAATGCGGCTAAGTGAATAAAAAATTTTGGTTTAGTTTTGTTTAAATATCTATCTATAGATTTAAGATCTAAAATATTTAACTGTTTTTTACTTGGAAAATATAATTTATGACTAGTTTTAACTTTTTTAAGAATATTACCGAATCTTCCAGTGCCTCCAGAAATTACAATTTTTGATTTTACTTTTTTTTTTAGTTTTGACATGTTAAATGATTAGCATGGTGATCAATATTTTTGAACCAAAAAAACAGTTTGAAACTTATAAAACTCAAATAAACAAAATAATACATTCAGTTTTAAATAGTGGAAATTATATATTAGGAAAAGAGGTTAAAAAGTTAGAAAAAAAATTTCAAAACTATTTAAAATGTAAAAAAGCTATTGGAGTAAAAAATGGAACCGATGCATTAATACTTTCTCTCAAAGCAATAAAAATTAAAAAAGGCGACGAAGTTATAACAACAGCACATACAGCGGTAGCAACAATAGCGGCAATTATTGATGTTGGTGCTGTGCCAGTAATAGCCGATGTAGAACAAAATTTTTATACTCTAAATCCAAAAGAAATTGAAAAAAAAATTTCTAAAAAAACAAAAGCAATTATTCCAGTGCACATATATGGCCAATGCTGCAATATGAGTGAAATAATTAAAATTGCAAAAAAAAATAAAATTTTCGTTATAGAAGATTGTTCACAATCCCTAGGCTCTAAAATTGGTAATAAAAAGGCAGGTACCTTTGGGGATATTGGAACTTTTAGCTTTTATCCTACCAAAAATTTAGGCGCTATTGGTGATGGTGGAATGATTGTTACAAACAATAATAATTTAGGAAAAAAATTATATAGATTAAGAGAATATGGATGGGATAAAAATAGATCAACATTGGAGCCAGGAATTAATTCTAGATTAGATGAAATACAAGCTGGAATATTAAATATTAAAATTAATGACTTAGATAATGCAAATAATAGAAGAATTAAAATATCGAAATACTACTTAGAAAAAATATCAAACAAATTAGTAAAACTTCCTCAAGTTAGAAAAAACACAAGGCATGTTTTTCATATTTTTTCCATATTAGTAAGTAAAAGAAATAAATTTATTAAATATTTAAAAAAAAATAAAATTAATCCAGGTATACATTATCCGAGACCAGCATGCTTAAATAGAGGATACAAAGAAAAATGTATTTTTTCAAAAAATGACATAAAAAAAACAATATTTATATCTAATAATACTGTTAGTCTTCCAATTTATCCAGAACTTGAAAAAAAGAAGGTTATGAAAATTGTAGAAGTGATAAATAAATTTAGAAGTTAATATGATAGAAAAAATAAATATTAAAGGAATAATATACGCAATTATTATTAAATCAAATTATAGCAAGGAAGGTATAGAATTTTTTACTCCAGAAGATTTTTCTCAACAACTTGCATATATGA
>MDSW01053380.1_pt1 | contig 18816 bp, 18 predicted proteins | sample 811171 | NCBI WGS metagenome assembly MDSW01 (sample SAMN05326641, study PRJNA326480) | marine metagenome | isolation source: seawater | place: Atlantic Ocean: North West | collected 2012 | reverse complement strand
ATGTTGATGTTGCTCAAATATATGATGCATTTTCACCGATGATTCCGTTTTCTTTAGAGGCGTATAATTTTTGCTCAAAAGGCCAGGCATTAAAATTAATAAATGAAGGCTTAATTTCAATTAATGGGGATATTCCGGTTAATACTTCTGGTGGAAGTCTCTCAGAAGTATATCTTCATGGGATGAATCTAGTTACAGAGGCAGTTAGACAAATTCGTGGTTCAGCTGTCACACAAGTTAAAAATGCTAAATTAGCTCTGGTAACTACATGTGATGCAACTCCTAATGCGGCTATATTATTAAAAGGTGAGTAATGATTGAATCTATTCCGATTCCAGGTATTGAAGACTTTGATAGGGCATATTGGGAAAATTGCTCTCAAAATAAGTTAAGCATTCAGCATTGTGCTGGCTGTAAACAACCTCGATTTCCACCCAGGCATATGTGCCCAAAATGCCAATCAATCGAAGACGAATGGAATGTTGTAACAGGCAAAGCAATTCTTTGGTCATTCGTCATCCCCAGACCTCCATTATTACCCGTCTTTGAAAATCAATCTCCATATATAGTTGGTTTGGTTGAATTGATTGAATATGACAATATAAGAATCATTGGTCAGATCAAAACTGATGAAAGCATAGATTCTATTGAGATAGGTGATACATTAAATGTTAGATTTAAAAAAATTAATGATGAAATATCTTTGCCTTACTGGGTAAAAGAATAATTAATATTTATTAACATCAAGGGGAGATATGATATGAAAATTAATTACAATCCTTATTCAAAAGATTTTTGGGATAACTCATGGTCTATTTATAAAGACCTTAGAGACAATGATCCTGTTCATTGCATGGAGGATTTTGGTGGTGCATGGGCATTAAGTAGATTTGAAGATATATGGAATGCCCATTTGAGTTCATACAAAGATTACACTTCTGTTGAGGGCACTTCACCACCTCCATTATTGCTTGGTGACGATTCTGGGCCTGGTCATATTTCAATCCCTACAAATGATGGTGTAGATCATAGAGATTATAGAAATACTATTGCTGAGAGATATACACAATCCTCAATTGCTGAACTAGAAGAAAAAATTAGACAATTAACTATCAATGAGCTTAAACCAGCATTGAAAACAGGCTCTATTGATGTTCATGAAATTGCAAGAAAAGTCTCTCTATTTACTATTACCGATATGATTGGACTTGATAGAGAAATAGCTCTAAAAGCACGAGAGCTAATTGATATATTTTATGAAAGAGATCCTGATGTAATGGGCGTAACACCTAGGGGCCAAGAAGCATTTGGTCAATGTATGGGTTTGATGCTTCAATTGGCTTCGGAATGGAGAAAAGATACGCCTCCCTCTCCCACGCACATCAATTCTTGGGTAACCAAGCAAGTGAGAGATGGTCTATGGATGACCGATGAGCAAATTATGGGCAACACAAGTATGTTAATCATTACTGGAGCAGATACAGTTCCATATACTATCGCGAACTTATTTTATTACTTGGATCGTCATCCAGACCAGTTAACGCTATTAAAAGGCGATTTATCATTAATCCCCTCTGCATTTGAAGAAACTGTTAGATTTGACCATCCTACAAATATACTTGGACGAAAGTTAACTAAAGATATGGAATTGCATGGTAAAAAAATGAAAAAAGGTGATTCTGTGATTTATTTATATCAATCAGCTGGAAGAGATGAGAGGGAGTTTGCTGATGCAGATAAGTTCAACATTGCTCGCCCAACCCCGAAACGAAGCATTAGTTTTGGGCATGGTCCACATAAATGCTTAGGCCAGCATCTAGCTAGATTAGAGGGCAGGGTCATATTAGAAGAAATTTTTAAAGCCATACCAGAATATACTGTTCAACATGAAGAAATGGTTAGAACATTTGGAGAATTCCTGCAAGGCTATAGAAATATGCCAATAAAATTTAAACCAACTTTATAATATTTAACTAGTCAGCTAAATATGACTTCCATGTTTCAGAGTCAATCTTCCATGGGGAATTTATATTTTTATCTGATAAATCTATTCCTGCAGTTACTTTTGCAGATGCAAATATTTGATTAGAAATTTTTACATTTATTTCTACTTTAATAATTGATAATTGATTTGAGATTTTGTGCTCATTAACAAATTTTCCATGGAATTCTAATTTTTTATTAGGGCAGATAGGCTTTTTAATATTAAATTTAACTTTTCCAATTCTGGCCGAAGGTCCAAAATGGTCAGTCATATATTTTATTATCAGACCATTAAAAGTGTAGTTATTCATAATAATGTCTGGCAATTTCCCTTTATTCTTTGCCCAATCTTGATCAGAGTGAAGAGGCGCCCAATCCCTACTAAAAATTGCTCCTGCTTGGATATTTTTTACACTTGTCAAAAAAGTAGTTTTAGGTAAAGGTTCATTCATATTCATTTTTCATACCCTAAAAAATTTATACTCTGCTTTCCAACAAGCTCTTTGGTTTGATTTTTATAATTAACTTCAATTTTCCAGTATCTTCCATTGCCCAATTTCGTATTAACGCATTCACTAATAGTGATTAGTTTTTGCTCTGAACTGATCTCATCTTCCTCTTTAACTGGCTCATAGAACTCAATCTCAACATCTGTAACTATTCCGAAGGGTAAACTTAAAATATCTTTGATATAAAAATGAAGTTGCATAGGATGTATGATTTTTCGACTTGGATGCCACTGAAAGTCATGAGCCCAGGATGGCAATAATGCAGGATGAGATATCAATGAATCTGTATATTTTTTTGATATTGAATTATCCCAATATAGAGGATTTCCATCTTCAATTGCAGCGCAAAAGTTTTGCCAAAGACCTTTTTGAACTGTTATTGGGCTTGAATCTACACAATAGGTCTTACCAATTAATTTTAAAATTTCTTTAGGTAGGTCAGATTCCATGAATTTTTAAAGTGGAAGTTTTAAAGATTTTTTTGCAATTGTATTTTTTTGAATTTCTGTTGTTCCCGCTCCAATAGTATCTACCAATGTGCTTCGATATGACCATTCCCATTTTCCATTAGCATGCGACTTATCATACTCTTTTCTAAAAAGGCCCTCTCTGCCTAGTATATCCATTGCTTGATTTGCTAATTTTTGATGAAGTTTTGTGCTAAAAAGCTTAAAAACTGCTGCTTCAGTCTGAGGGACTTCATCTTGTAAGGCTACTGACAATACTTTTCTTTGAAGTACTTTTGCTTTTTGTACATCCGCAAAAAGGTAAATAATTTTTTTGCGAATATCTGGGATTTCACTCAAAAGAACACCATCTCTTTTTACCTGGCTAGTTAAATCTACAAGTTCTTTAAATTTTTGTTCTAATGGAGCAATTGTATAGAAGGTGAATCTCTCATAATTTAACGCTTCACATATATACACCCAACCAAGATTGATTTCCCCAACAACATATTCATCAGGTATGAAAACATCAGTTAAAAAAACGCTATTTGTTGCATGTTCTCCCACAGTTTCAATTGGATGAACTTCAATGCCTGGATTATCCATTTTTACTAAAAATACACTTATACCTTTATGTTTTGGCGCCTCTGGATCCGTTCTTGCAGCTAACCAATACCAATCTGCGACATGGGCTGATGAGGTCCAAATTTTTTGACCGTTAATCAACCAACCATCTTTTTTCTTTTCTGCTTTTAATTGCAAGGATGCTAAATCTGATCCAGCTCCTGGTTCCGAATAACCTAAAGCAAAATCTATCTCCCCAGCTAAAATCTGTGGTAAAAATTCATCTTTAATTTTTTTAGAGCCATGATGAATAATTGTTTGACCAATTGAGCCAACGCCTTTCCCAGGAGAAGGGGCGCCAACTCTGCAAAGCTCTTCATTTAATATGTAATCATAAATACCTGGTTTCTCTTGGCCGCCATATTCTTTTGGCCAAGACATACCAAGATAGCCTTTGGATGAAAGAATCTTCATAAAATCTCTACGAGCAGGACTATCGATTTTTGTTTGCGCATCTGCTTCTCTGTTTGGAGCAAATACATCATCTGCATTAGGCTTTTTTCTCTCCTCATCAATGAAAGATTTAACATCATCAATGAATTGTTCTTCTTCTTTTGTAAAATTAAAATTCATATTTTATGGAGCTAATACCTTGTCTCTATTACCTTTTTCATAATTAACTATAAGTTTTCTGTGAATAATAAACCATGAATTATTAGCAAACTTCCACTGATCAACATACTCTCCAAACATTTCATAAAATTCTTTTTCATTTGGTTCCTTGCCCACATGATATACCCTTACATAGCAACTACTTGTTGCATTTTCACTATCAATATTAATTCTAAAATTACCAAGTAAATGTTGAGTAAACCCACAGCCGTTAAGACTAGATTGGCACATTTTTACAATATCAGCTCTTGAGGACGATTTAATTTTCAAACCAATAGAGTCACTTCCGTATTCGGCCGTTGCAGATTTATCAAAAACTTTATTCAATGCATCCCAATTTCTACTATCTAGAGAGGTTGCATATCTAATTAGCTTGTCTTGAATCTCTAATGCATTCTTATCCATCATTATGTTTATTGCGTTACCTATACCCAAAGTTTAATATAAAAGTCTTACTAAGAAATAATAATTAGATATATATGGAACTTCAATTATCTCAAGAACAGATAATGCTCAAAAGCACTATTGAAAAACTTTGTACAGATTATTGTAATTTAGACAAACTTAGACAAATCGAAGATACCAAAAAAGGTTTTTCAGATGACTTCTGGAATCAGTTAGTTAATTTAGGGTTAACAGGAATAAATATACCCACTAAATTTGGTGGATCTGAAATGGGTATATTGGACCAAGTGATTGTGTATGAAGAATTTGGCCGTTCACTTGCATTATCACCGCATTTAACCAGCTCTATCATATGCTCATATTTAATTAATAATCTTGGTTCAAACTCTCAAAAAAATGAAATCCTTCCATCCATAGCATCTGGTGAGCTAATAATAAGTCTAGCTTGGCTAGAAGAGGGCTCATCCTTTTTTAAAAACGGAATTAATTTAACTCTTAGCAAAAAAGGTAATAAATATTTTATAAATGGTATAAAACATATGGTTCCCTATGCATCAGAAGCAAATAAAATATTAGTTTTATGCAAGGATGAAGACAAGATCATTCCTGCAATAATTGATTCAGAGAAGGATGATATAACTTTGAAGTATCAAGAAAATCACGCTAAAACAAGCATGTACGAGGTAACATTTAATAATATAGAGATCGATGAAAGGAACTTAATCAAGAAAAGAAATTTTTGGGAGGTATGGCAAGATATTTCTTATATCTCTCAAATATTGATCTCAGCAGAGGCCTCTGGTGGGTCAGAAAGATCTTTATATATTGGAAGAGACTATTCGCTTGAAAGAAAGGCTTTTGGTCAGCAAATAGGCGCATTTCAATCAATTGCTCATTACTTAGCCGATGGATTTGTAGAGGTTGAAGCAAATAAATTGTTGACTTATCAAGCCGCTTGGTCATTCGATGAAAATATTAATACAAAATCATTGGCTGCATTGTCTAAACTTCAAACATGTAGATCATTTAGGGATATATCTGCAACCACTATTCAAATTTTTGGTGGCATGGGTTTTACTGTAGAAGCTGATCCTCAGTTATTTTTTAAAAGAGCAAAGCATTTACAAAACTATATGTGGGATGAACCATATCTTGAAAAGCAATTAGAAGAAGATTTTTTTAAATAGAGGTGTACTTTGTCTTATAAAACAATAGATTATCAAGTTAATGATGGTATTGCTAAGATCTACCTTAAGAGGCCAGATCAATTAAATGCAGTAAATTCATTGATGTCTAAAGAACTACCCAAGATGTGGAAAAGGTTTAATGAGGATAATGCTGCTATTGTTGCAATAATTTCAGGATTTGGAGATAAATCATTTTGCGTAGGAGCTGATTTAGCTGATCTACCAGATATGGACGGTGAAGCTGGTCTGGCTTCACTTGAATCAATTAAATGGACATCATTGCAAAATAATATTTGGAAACCAGTTATCTGTGCCGTGAATGGCATGGCTTGTGGTGGAGGTCTTCATTTTGTTGCCGATAGCGATGTTGTTATTGCCTCTGATAATGCAACTTTTTTTGATACCCATGTAAAAGTTGGTTTGGTTGCAGGACTTGAACCAGTAAGTCTGAGTAGAAAAATTCCTTTAGAGAGTGTTCTTAGAATGTCATTAATTGGTGGCGGGGAAAAGCTTGATGCTAATGAGGCTAAAAATATAGGTTTAATTAGCGAAATTACTAATCAAAAAAACTTGATGAGTAGGGCGATAGAAATAGCAAATAAAATTAAAATCCATTCACCCTCAGCATTGGCAAAAACGAAGAAAGCTATATGGCAATCTAAAGATACCGGTCTCAATGATGCATTGAAGAATGCTTGGCATTTAATTTCTGAGCAACAAATACATCCAGATTTTGAGGAGGGTGCAAAAGCTTTTATTGAGAAAAGATCGCCTAAGTGGAAACCCTATAATTCAGATGAATAAATACGATCAGATCATACTTACAAGAGATGGCTGTCATGCCAATATCCAATTAAATAGACCTCAAAAACTGAATGCTTACACTCCTGATATGGGTGATGAAATAATTGATGCATATAGGCTTGCAAATTTTGATAAAAATATCAAAGTTATAAGTTTTTCGGGTAACGGCACATCTTTTTGCTCTGGCGCAGACAAGGATTATTTACTTGGGAATAAATTAAGCAAATCTGGGCTAAAAATTGGCGAAGACGAATTCATTAAATCCTTTGCATTGGAGCTTGCAAAATCAACAAAAATTTTAATTGCAGGACTTCATGGAGCATGTGTTGGGATAGGTATAACAATGGTATTACCTTTTGATATGAGGATAGCTGAAACTAAAACTAAGATATCATTTCCATTCTTAAAATTAGGTATTCTTCCTGGGCTTGCAAGCACTTATTATTTACCAAGCTTAGTGGGTAAAAATAAAGCTCATGAAATTATCTTAACTAATGCAATCTTAACTGCTGATCAGGCTTATGATATTGGTCTCATTAATAAAATTGTTGCTGAATCAACTATCAATAATGAACTTAATAAAATCGTATCATCATTTGCAGAAGTTCCATTAAATACCTTGACCGCAGCAAAAAAGGCATTTCATCTAAATTTGGAAGTAAATGTACAAAATGCTATAAATAACGAGAGAAGATTAAATAAAACACTTGTAAATAAGTAAAGATTTAAGGGAGTTAAATCATGGAAATTAAGTCATTAGGTTATATTGGATTTGGTGCAACAGATCCACAGGAGTGGCTGAAATTTGGAACGGAAATTATAGGTATGATGCCTGCTCGCGCTGTTCCTGGTGAGAGCTGGGGTTTTCCGCAAGATCCAAATTTTAAAATTGCCAGTGGCGGAAAGGGAATCGCTGACGATGGATCTGTCTATTTAAAGTTAGATGAGTATCAATGGCGAATTGGCATCCATCAAGATGACAGTAATCACGGTATTTTATACATTGGTTTTGAAGTTGATAATGTAACAAAACTTGAAGAAGCAAAAAAACACTTACTAGATAATAAAATAGATGTGCTTGATGGTTCTGATGAAGATGCTAGGTCTAGAGGGGTAGGCGGTTTAATTAAATTTAGCGACCCTTCAGGCAATCCAGTTGAAATTTATTATGAGCCAACTTTAGATTATAAGTTTTTATCACCTGTTCCTAATCAAACTTTTGTTGCTAGCCATTTAGGATTAGGCCATTTAATGATTCTTGCATCAAATAGGGAGCAAACTTATGATTTTTATACAAAAATTCTTGGTTTCAAACTAACTGATTACATAAGCTTTGATGGCGGCGATGGTGCATGGTTTATGCGATGCAATCCTAGGCATCACAGCATGGCTTTGTCAAAATTTGGAGATGCAAACGGAATGCATCACATTATGTTTCAAGTTGATTCAATAGATAGTGTTGGTAGAGCTTTGGATAGAATTAATGCAGCTGGGGTTGAAATTAGCTCTACTCTTGGAAAGCATATCAACGATTTAACTACTAGTGTTTATATTAAAGGACCCAATGGATGGGATATTGAAATAGGTGCTGAAACAGTAAATATTCATGATGATGATAAGTGGATTCCAAAACAATTTGTTGAAGGGGATATTTGGGGTCACCATGGAATAATGGATTCTATAGCTGAAGTAAGTTCTGATCTAGAAAACAATACTGATGATGGTAAAAATTAATTTTACTTCAGATACGATCGATATTGGCATGGTCACTGTTAATGATCAGGAGATGCTTCATTTTTATCAAAATGTATTAGGTTTTGAAAAAGAAATTGAAATTCCATTTCCAGGAATTGGTGTTGTAAATAAATTAAACTATGGTGCAGGGTTCATCAAGATTCTTGTTCTTGAAAAAAAACCGTTAAATATTAATCCAACTGGAGATTTTTTGACATCAAATGGTATTCGTTATCTTACGATAAACCTAAGCAATCTCGATGAAATTTTAGATACCTGTAAAACACATAATATTAATATCATAAATCCAGGAACTATTATCAGGCCTGGAGTCACTGTTGCACTAATAGCAGATCCTGATGGAAACATAATCGAGTTAATGAATACAAAATAATGTCTAAAATTGATCTTGATTACACACTTGATGATAAATATCTTCTTGATGAAGGAAGGGTATTTATATCAGGTACTCAGGCTCTAGTTAAGCTCCCATTAATTCAAAAGAAGATTGATGAATTAAATGGATTGAACACCGCAGGCTTTATATCTGGCTATCCTGGCTCACCTCTCGGTGGCTATGATCATGCCTTACATCAAGCATCAAATTTTCTTAAGGATAAAGAAATTGTTTTTCAGCCTGGAATTAATGAAGATCTAGCTGCAACTGCTCTTCATGGCAGTCAACAAACAACTCTAGTTGATAATCCTAAGTATGATGGTGTGTTTGGTCTTTGGTTTGGAAAAGGTCCTGGTGTAGATAGATCTGGTGATGCCTTAAAACATGGTAATTATGCCGGATCATCTAAACACGGAGGAGTCTTGGCGTTAGCAGGAGATGATCACGCAGCAAAGTCTTCAACTACAGCTCATCAGAGTGATCATGCCTTTATACATTTTGGAATGCCAATTTTAAATCCTGCAACTGTTCAGGACTATATTGATTTTGGTTTAATGGGAATTGCTATGTCTCGCTATTCAGGTTGTTGGATAGGCATGAAATGTATAACCGATACAGTAGAAAGCGCAGCTTCTGTTGATATCGGTTTGGATCGGTTTAAGTCTGTTGTACCTGAAAGATCTGCAGATGAAGTAGATTTACATCTTCAATGGGGCTATATGCCTGCAATGTCTGAATCAAGGCTATATAAACAAAGATTACCAGCTGCACAAGCGTTTGCAAAAGTAAATTCCATAGATAAAGTCATATTCCAGGGCCATAAAAAACTGTCGATAGTAACCAGTGGAAAGGCATATTTAGATGTAAGACAATCTCTTGATGAGCTGGGGTTAAATGAAAATTTATGCTCCAAAATAGGCATTTCTTTGTATAAGGTGGGAATGGTTTGGCCGCTTGAACCAGACAACATACTTGATTTTGTTCATGGAAATGAGGAAGTTCTCGTAGTAGAGGAAAAAAGGCCTATTGTTGAAGATCAATTAATGAAATATTTATTTAATGATAAAAGCAGGCCCCTGATCATTGGAAAAAAAGATGAATTTGGTAATGACCTAGTTCCTTCTGAAGGCGAATTATCTCCTAGTCAAATAGCATTAATCATTGCAAATAGAATCAAAGGTCTTTCTTTAGATATTGACCTTGATTCAAAAGTTAATGAAATAAATGCTCTTCTTGCTAGCATTAATTCTGTCCCTGTGTCTGATTTATTTAGATTACCTAGTTTCTGTGCTGGTTGTCCTCATAATACATCTACAAAAGTCCCTGATGATAGCTTTGCATTTGGTGGTATTGGTTGTCATGGAATGGCTACTTTTATGCCAGAAAGAAAAACATATAATTTAGGTCAAATGGGGGGCGAGGGTGTAATGTGGACTGGTATAGCTCCTTTCACTGAAACAAATCATATCTTTCAAAACCTTGGAGATGGAACTTATTACCACTCTGGAATTTTAGCTTTGCGTGCTGCAATTGCCTCAAACGCAAATATCACATTCAAAATTTTAGTAAATGATGCAATCGCAATGACAGGTGGACAAGAGATTAGTGGAAAAGTCCAAGTTGATAATCTTAGCTGGCAAGTTCACTCAGAAGGTGCAAAAAAAGTAGTTGTAATGACTGACTATCCTGAAAAATATCCTTCTAACAGTTCATTTGCACCAGGCGTCAAAATATACCAAAGAGATGATCTAGATAAAGTTCAAAGAGAGCTTAGAGATATCAAAGGTGTGACTGTTATTTTGTATGATCAATATTGTGCAACTGAACTAAGAAGAAGAAGAAAACGTGGTCTTGCTGAAGAACCAGATAAAAGAATTTTTATAAATCCATTAGTATGCGAGGGGTGTGGTGATTGTGGGTCACAATCTAATTGCATTGCCATCGAGCCTCATGAATCAAAATATGGAAGAAAAAGAGAAATTAACCAATCAGCATGTAATAAAGATTACTCTTGTACAAAAGGTTATTGTCCTAGCTTTTTAACAGTCACGGGTGGATCTCTTAAGAAAAAAGGAAATCAGGAGCATTTAAACATTGATTCAAAATATTTAAATGAAAACTTGCCTACCCCAGCTGTTCATGAATTAAATAAGCCATTTAATATCCTATTAACTGGAATAGGTGGTTCTGGTGTTATCACCCTTGGAGCAATCATTGGAACAGCTGCTCATTTAGAAAACAAAGGGGCATCTACATTAGATGTCGCTGGTTTAGCTCAAAGAAATGGACCCGTAACAAGTCATTTAAGGGTTTCTAATTCTCCATCTGATCTTCATTCAACAAGAATAGCTAGTGGTTCAGCTGATTTAATCATAGGATGCGACATAGTTGTTACTACTGGCATAGAGCCTATATCTAAGATTAATAAAAATCATACAAATATGGTTATTAATAGTCATGTGGCACCGACCAGTAATTTTGCAAGCAATCCTGATCTTGATTTATCCTCTGCAAGAATGATCAAAGGTATAAAGGAGCTTGTATCGCCAGAGCTTCTGCACATAGTAAATGCGACTAAATTTGCAACATCACTGATGGGAAATTCGATTGCTGCAAATCTATTTTTAGTTGGTTATGCAATTCAGAAAGGTCTATTTCCAATATCTATATCAGCTATTGAAAGAGCCATTGAATTAAATGGAGTTTCTATAGAAATGAACAAAGAAAGTATCTATTGGGGGAGACTTGCAGCGATAGATATTAAAAAACTTGAATCAATCACTTCTACAAAAAATACATCTTCAGAAGCCGCTGAATCTTTAAATTCAATCATTGAAGACAGATATAAATTTTTAATAGATTATCAAGATATTAAATATGCCGATAAGTACAAATCTTTAATTGAAAAGATCATTAAAGTCGATGAATCTATATCTAATAATCGCGATGATCTTTCAGTTGCCGCAGCTAAATTTTATTTTAAACTCATGGCGTATAAGGACGAGTATGAGGTTGCAAGACTACATACTGGACATGAGATAAAAAAATATATCGAAGACAAATTAGAAGGTAATTATAAAATTGAATATTCGCTAGCTCCTCCAGTATTTGGTGGCCGAGATAAATTAACAGGGAGATATCCTAAACGTAAACTCCCTTCATATACTTATCATTTATTTTCTTTGATAAAGCATTTCAAGTTTTTAAGAGGAACTCCTTTCGATTTATTTGGCATGTCAACTCATAGAAAAATTGAAAGAAGTCTTATTTTAGAATACCAATCAATGCTTTTAGAGCTAGCAACAGCTATTAATATCCAAAATTATGATGCTGCAGTAAAAATTGCTTCATTGCCAGATCATATCAAAGGCTATGATGTTGTTAAAGAATCAAACATTGAGAAGACCAAACTTTTAAAAGAGCAATATTTTAATGAGTTTTATGGAAAAAATATTGAAGTTGTTAACAAATACCCTAAAGCAGTTGGTGAATCAATATGAGTAAAAACGTTTATATTCAAGGTATCGACATGATTAAATTTGGTCGATTTCCAAATCTCACAGTTCCTGAGTTGGCTGCAGAATCAATTTTACTAGCACTCAAGGATGCAAACCTAAATATGGGTCAGATGGAAGCTTTTTATTGCGGTAATATAAAAGAAGTAAATAGAATGGTTGGACAAAAAACACTCCAACTGGTTGGTCAAACTGGTATTCCGATAGTCAATTGTACAAATGCTTGTGCTACAGGCGCAACTGCATTTAGAGAGGGTTGGATGGCAATTAAAGCAGGTTTATATGACATTGTTCTTGTTTCAGGTGTTGAAAAAATGGGTACAGGACTTCTTGGTGGTGATTCAGGAGAAATTGGTATTCCTCTAGAGGGTTTGCTTGGCTCACAAACAATGCCTGCAATTTTTGCTGAAGCAGGAATGGAGCATGCAAGAAAATATGGAACTACCTTCGAACAATTTGCAAAAATCTCTGTTAAAAACCATCATCATTCAACAATGAATCCAAAATCAAGATATCAGATTGAAACACCTTTAGAAGAGGTTATGGAATCAGAAATGATTGCATACCCAAATACAAAATTAATGTGTTCTGCCAATGTAGATGGATCAGCTGCTGCTGTTCTTGTATCTGAAAAAAAAGCGAAAGAACTTGGCATGAAACGTTCAGTTAAAGTGAAAGCTTCTATTTTAACCAGCGATCCTTATGAAGAGAGAAATCTTGCTATGCCCAATATAAACACTCTTACAAGAAACGCAGCTAAGCAAGCATATGAAATGGCAGGATTAGGGCCAGAAGATCTTGATTTGGTTGAACTGCATGATTGTTTTGCATCAGCTGAAATGCTGCATTATGGCAATTTAGGTTTATGCAAGGATGAAGAGGCAGGTAGGTTTGTAGATGGTGGTTATTTTGAAATTAATGGTAAATTGCCTGTTAATTTATCTGGAGGACTCCTGGCCAAAGGTCACCCAACAGGTGCAACAGGAGTAGCTAATTTATATGAAATCTGCACTCAATTGAGAGGAGAAGCAGGACAAAGACAGATTCAAGATCCTAATATTGGTCTCGCCCATGTTATTGGCTTGGGTAGTGCTTGTGGTATTCATATCTTAGAAAAATCTTCCCAATAGACGTTGCCGATTTATCTAAGTTAGAATACATAATTAAGGAGTAAATATGAAATTTATAAATACATTATTTTTATCACTGTTGATATCAACTATATCAACAAATACAAATGCAGAAGAAACTTACATTGGTGATGTCAGTATGGGTACAGTTGAGCATAGTGCTGCTTTCACTCAAATGAAAAGAATGCTTGGTGAGTGGAAGGGCAAGTTGTATCAACAATCAGGAGCTGTGGTTGATACTTATTCTAAGTTTCGCCTTGTTTCAAACGGCAATTCAATAGTTGAAACATTAATTGAGGATGGTGTTGAAATGTTTACAACATACTCAGATAAGGATGGAAAATTAGTAATTAAGCATTATTGCGCTCTTGGAACTGAGCCAATGTTTACGGTGGCTTCAATGGATAAAGATTCCATTCAATTAAAATCAGATCCAAGGCCCGGGTATCATCCTAAACACCATAATTTTGTTAAAACTATGGGGTGGACTTTTAATGATGAGAATGATGTTCGAGTAGACGCAACATTGCATCTAGATGGCGAGCTACAAGTTCAACATTCAATGATAAAAAGAATTAATTAATTCATAACTAGAATATTTAAAAAACCCGCTTTTGCGGGTTTTTTTTATCAAAGGTTATAATTATTTTATGAAAATAAATCTTGGACCAATATTTATTGCGGCTATCTTTTTATTTTCATGTGCTAAGTTTGACTATGATCTCTTGATTATCAACGGAACAATTATTGATGGTTCTGGATCTATTTCTTATAAAGCTGATATAGGAATAATAGATGATCGTATTATCACAATAGGGGATTTGTCATCTTCATCTTCAAAAGATGTAATTGATGCATTTAATTTGATTGTATCTCCTGGTTTTATTGACTCTCATACCCATGCTGTAAGAGGTATCTATGATGTTCCCACCGCAGATAGTTCAATCTTGCAAGGTGTTACAACACTTACTGAAGGTAATGATGGCACTTCACCATTTCCTATTGATGAGCATTATCGAAAAATTAGCGATACAAAAATTACTCCAAATTGGTCAGCATTTGTTGGACAAGGAACTGTTCGTAAGATAGTTATGGGAACAGAGAACCGTAACCCTACCTCTGAAGAATTATTTTTAATGAAAGAGATGGTCGCTGAAGCTATGGAGGATGGAGCTTTAGGTATTTCAACAGGCCTGTTCTATGTGCCAGGCAGTTTTTCCTCTACTAATGAGGTTATAGAATTATCGAAAGAAGCCTCTAAATATGGTGGGATTTATATATCTCATATGAGAGATGAAGCTTCAGAAATAATCAAATCAATTCATGAAACTATTAATATTGGGGTTAAGGCAAATATACCCGTTCAAATCACTCATCACAAAATAATTGGTAAAGGTAATTGGGGCCTTTCATCTAAAACTTTACAATTAGTAGATGAAGCAATAGAAAAAGGAATAAAAGTAAGCATTGATCAGTATCCATATACAGCCTCTCAGACTTCTATAAGAGCTTTAATTCCTCAATGGGCACAAGCTGGTGGTAGAGAAGCATTATTGCAGCGTATAGATGATCCAGATACACGACAATTATTGATTGATGGAATTATAGATAGAATTTTATTTGATAGGGGTGGCGGTCATCCTAAAAATATTTTTATATCAAAGAATTCTTGGAACACCTCTATGGAAGGCAAAAATCTAGCCGATCTTTGCATAGAGCAGGGGCTTGAGCCAACACCTCATAATGCAGCTTTAATTGTTTTTGAAATAATTAAAGGCGGAGGTGCATCGGCTGTGTATCATGCAATTAATTCAGATGATGTTGATCTAATAATGAAGCATCCTATGACTTCTATAGCCTCTGATGGCCCATTAACTGTATTTAAAGAAGGGGCCCCACATCCTAGAACTTATGGAACTTTTGCGCGCGTATTAGGACGCTATGTAAGAGAAAGAAATATTTTAAGTCTAGAGGAAGCTATTAGGAAAATGACTAGTTTACCTGCTTCAATTCTATCTATTAAAGAAAGAGGGCTAATCAAAGAAGGTTATTATGCTGATATTACAATATTTAATTCAAATAATATAATTGATAAAGCAACATTTGAGGACCCACATCAATATGCAGTAGGTGTTAATTTCGTATTGGTTAATGGAGTAATTGTAGTTGAAAACGGTAATCACAATGGAAATAGACCTGGGAGAGTTTTATTTGGACCAGGATATAGAGGCAATTAATGACTGAAGATCTTAACTTACATATTAAAAAAAATAAAAATGTGATGATTTACGTTGATGGCGAATTATTGCATAGAGATGACGCCAAGATTTCTGTCTTTGATAGTGGATTCATGATGGGAGATGGTGTCTGGGAAGGTCTTAGACTTGTTAAAAATAATTGGTTATTTTTAGACGAACACCTAGAGAGGTTATTAGAGGCTGCTAAAGCTATTGACCTAGAAATAGGATTATCAAGCAATGAATTAAAAGATGCTTTGAATGAAACTAAATCTGCAAATAATATGTCTGATAAAGCTCATGCTCGTCTGATGGTTACAAGAGGTGTTAAGAGTAAGCCATTTCAAAAGCCATCCTATTCAATAAGTGGTTCAACATTAGTCATCATTATGGAGCACTCTGATGATTCTGTTAATACTCATCCTGTTTCTCTTGCTACTGTTCCTCAAATTCGAGGGACACCAATGATGCAAGATCCTAAGCTTAATAGTCATTCAAAATTAAACTGTATTTTGGCTTGTATACAAGCTGAAAAAGCTGGAGCAGATGAGGCATTAATGTTAGATCCTTTAGGTTTTGTTAATACAACAAACTCATGTAATTTTTTTATAGTTAAAAATGGTGAAGTATGGACAAGCACCGGAGATTACTGCATGAATGGGATCACAAGAAAAAAAGTAATTTCTATATGTAATAAAAATAAAATTCCTGTTTTTGAAAAAAACTTCTCCCTTGTGGATGTATATGCAGCAGATGAATCATTCATAACAGGAACTTTAGGTTCCATAACACCTGTTAATGAAATTGATGGAAGAAAAATTGATGATAAATCTAATCATAAGATTACTGAAAAACTTCAAAGTTTGTATCTTCAATTAATAAATAATGGCTGAAAGAATCAATCTCGCTATGTGGTCCGGTCCACGCAATCTTTCGACAGCTCTTATGAGAAGCTTTGGTAATAGAGAGGATGTTATTGAAGTAATTGATGAGCCATTCTATGCATCATATTTAAAAGAATCTAATAAAAAACACCCTATGTATAAGGAAGTCTTAGATAGCCAAGAATCGAACTGGAAGATGGTCGTGAAAAATTGTTTAAGAGAAGATGGCATGGGCATATGTTATCAAAAACACATGGTTCAACATATTCTCCCTAATTTTGAAAAAAAATGGATTCTAAAATGCTTAAATTGTTTTCTAATAAGAGAACCAAAGGAAGTTATATCAAGTTTTTTAAATAAATGGCCTGAGGCTGATTTTGAGGACTTTGGCTTTTTAGATCAAATTAATTTATTTCATTACATCAAGAATGAATCAGGCATGCCTCCAGTAGTTATTGATGCAGCGAACTTACGAGATAGCCCTGAAACTTATTTACCAAGATTGTGCTCTAAACTAAATATATCTTGGGATCCTAAAATGCTTCAATGGGATGCAGGCCTTAAACCATATGATGGAATTTGGGCATCCTACTGGTACCCATCGGTGAATTCATCAACAGGTTTTAAAAAAAATATTCAACAAAAAGAGTTCTCAGACACAGTATTAAACTTTGCAGCTATGGCTAAAGATTCATATCATGAGTTACTTACCTATAAGATATAGCAAATGAAACAAAATTATTGGCGCTCAAACTTAAAAATTCTTTCAATCCTTCTCTCTATTTGGTTCATTGTGTCATTTGGATTTGGGATTATTTGGTCAGATTCTCTTGATCAACTTCAAATTGGCGGATTTAAGCTTGGTTTTTGGTTTGCTCAACAAGGCAGTATTTATTTATTCGTAATCTTAATTTTTATTTATATATATTTAATGAATAGATTAGATAATAAATATAAAGATAAATCTGAAGAGAAACTTTAGCATCTATGGATACCCAGGCACTAACTTATATTTTTGTTGGCTTTTCTTTTGCCTTATATATTGGTATCGCCATATGGTCTCGTGCCTCTTCAACAAATGAATTTTATATTGCTGGAAAGGGAGTTCACCCAGTTGCAAATGGCATGGCAACAGCTGCTGACTGGATGTCAGCCGCATCATTCATTTCAATGGCTGGTCTCATAGCTTTTCTTGGAAAAGATGGTTCAGTTTACTTGATGGGCTGGACGGGTGGATATGTTCTCTTAGCTTTATTGTTAGCTCCATATTTAAGAAAATTTGGTCAATATACAGTTCCTGATTTTATTGGAGCAAGGTACTACTCAAATGCAGCTAGATTAGTTGCTGTGATATGCCTGATATTTGTATCATTTACTTATGTAGCTGGTCAAATGAGAGGTGTTGGTATTGTATTCTCAAGATTTCTTGAGGTTGATATAAACCTAGGAGTAATTATTGGTATGTGCATAGTATTCTTTTATGCAGTCTTAGGTGGCATGAAAGGTATTACTTATACACAAGTAGCACAGTATTGTGTATTGATATTTGCTTATTTAGTTCCAGCAATATTTATCTCCATCCTTATGACTGGTAATCCGATTCCCCAATTAGGCTTTGGAGACACGCTGGTTAACAGCGATGTCTATTTATTAGACAAACTAGATAAAGTTACTACTGAGCTTGGATTTAATGCTTATACCGAAAATACCAAATCTACTATTGATATCTTTTGTATTACAGCTGCTTTGATGTTTGGAACAGCTGGTTTACCACATGTAATTGTTAGATTCTTTACAGTTCCAAGAGTAAGTGATGCTAGAAAATCAGCTGGATATGCTTTGATATTTATTGCTATTTTGTATTCAACTGCACCTGCAGTTTCTGCATTCGCACGAATGAACTTCATAGATTCTGTCCAAGAGGTTCAATACAAAGAAGCGCCAAGTTGGTTTAAAAATTGGGAAAATATTGGATTAATTGCTTGGAAAGATAAAAATAATGATGAGCTTATTCAATATTCATCTGGTAATGCATTAGATGGTGTAAAACCAAATTTTGATAATGGAAGAGGGCGTTCTGGTGAAAGATTAATTAAAAACAATCCAGATTTATCGAACTCTAATGAGGTGTATATTGATAGGGATATAATGGTTTTGGCTAATCCTGAAATTGCTCAATTACCTGGCTGGGTTGTAGCATTGGTTGCGGCAGGTGCTTTAGCTGCAGCATTATCAACCGCAGCTGGTTTATTGTTAGTTATATCTGCTTCAATCTCACATGATCTCTTAAAGAAAACTTTCATGCCACAGATCACTGAAAAACAAGAACTATTTTATGCACGCTGCTCT
>MDSW01125434.1_pt1 | contig 18817 bp, 15 predicted proteins | sample 811171 | NCBI WGS metagenome assembly MDSW01 (sample SAMN05326641, study PRJNA326480) | marine metagenome | isolation source: seawater | place: Atlantic Ocean: North West | collected 2012 | reverse complement strand
TATATTAAAAATTGAAGCTATGCCTCCTCTAACTGATATTGGTGCCTGTGTTCCATCCCAAACAGTTAACTCCCCACTTACTGAATCAAATCTGGCAGCAACTGCGCGACATTCCATAGGTGCTGCTGTAGAACGATCTACCCTGACTCTCAGCTTAGTAAAATGTTCTGCATCCTGAAAAGCTTTCTCAGGTTCTCCACTAACTTGCACACAATGGGCGGCAATATTATTTGGAACATCTGGATGAACTAAAGGTGCACTATCAAGAACTGCCTCCTCTATTTCAATCGAACATTTTAATGGTTCAGAATATTCAACTTCAACAAGCCTACTAGCATCCTCAGCTACATAACGATCAATTGCGACGACCATTGCAACAGTTTGTCCAACATAATATACCCCCTCGCGTGCAAGGGGTCTCTGCGTTTTAGGACTATGTAATGCAGGGTGAGGGATTAACAAAGGCATCTCAATGTCAAGATTTCCTATATTATCACATGTGTATACTTCAATAACACCGGGGTGTTTTTTAGCTAAGGAAGTATCTATTGATACAATTTGTGCGCGGGCATAAGGGCTGCGAACAAAAGCAGCATGTAGGGCTCCAACTAAAGGAATATCATCTACATAACGACCCCCACCAGTAAGTAATCTCTGGTCATTATTACGCTGAACCCTCTCACCAAATGTTCTTGTTGCCATAATTAAATATACCTATTGATCTCTGTTTAAACGCTCTGCTGCTTGGCGTACTGCGGTAACTATATTTTGGTAACCTGTACATCTACATAGATTCCCAGATAACATTATTCTGATACCATCATCCGATAAATCAAGTTCACTATCAGAATCCTCTAGTTGACTTACAATAGACATCAAAAAACCTGGAGTGCAAAAACCACACTGAAGGGCATGACAATCTTTAAATGCTTCCTGAACAGGGTGAAGGGTTCCATCTTCATTTTGCAAGCTTTCAACTGTCCTTACTTCAGCTCCATCAACTTGTACTGCAAAAGTTAAACAGGAGCGAGCAGCTGAGCCATCTATAATTACAGTACAACAGCCGCATACACCATGCTCACAACCCACATGAGTGCCTGTCAACCCCAACTCATGGCGCAGAAAATCTGCTAATAAACGTCTTGGTGAAACCTTACGAGTTATTTTTTGACCATTGACTGTAACATTTACAGAATGCAGTGGATCGTCTGAACGTTCAGGATAATCTGAGCGTATTTTATATTGTTTCATTATACTAAACCTTGCTCGTACGGGATTTTGCAGTTGCAATTGCACGTTGAAGAAGAGTCATTAAAACATGTTTTCTAAACTGAGTAGAAGCGTGTGTATCGTCTGCAGCAGTAACATATTCTGTTGCACTCATAGCTGCCTCTTTAATTAAGCCATTATCTAAGTTTGTTCCTCTCAAGATTTCCTCAGACGTCTCCAACCTTAAAGCTCTTGCAGCAATACCACACGCAGCTAAAGAAATATCTTCACATAAACCTTCACTGGACATATTTATAATAACTGCAATACCAGCAATAGCGTAATCTCCATGACGGCGAGTGAATTCTTTAAATGCCCAACCCGAACCAGGCTTAAGGCTAGGTATTCTTACTTCAGTAATTATCTCATCATGAGACAATGTAGTAGTCATATGAAATTGGAATAATGAATTAGCTTCAATTACCCTTGAACCAGATATATTTTTTGCAACAACAGAGCCTCCAGTTGCCAATAATAGTGCAGGCAATTCAGCTGCAGCATCAGCGTGAGCCAAACTTCCAGCAACAGTACCCCTAGAACGAATAGGTACATGGGCAACATGTTCGAGTGTTTCTCTTATAAGGGGATTTACAACAAAAATTGAATTACTAAGTTCAATATCACGCTGTCTCACCATAGCACCAATAATTACTTCATTTTCCTCAATGGAATATTTTTTAAGTGATTCAATACGGCTTATATCGATCAGAACCGTTGGATTAGCTATCCTAAAATTCATAGTGGGTATAAGACTCTGCCCTCCCGCAAGAACAGCTGTATAATCATTTGCTGCTCTTGCTGTAATAGCTTCTTCTAATGAACTTGGTCTAAGATATTCAAACAGCGGCGGCTTCATCTTCCCTCACATCCGGCAAAGCATCCCAATCAGCATCTGGGTCTGTCCAGCCCTTAGGCCAGTTGATGCCTTCAGAATCTGCAATTTGTCTAAAATATTCTCCCCTATCAAACATTGGTAATTTCCCTCGCTCTTTTTTTAATTTTGCACGAAGTACCTGTGTTTGCTGGTCATCAACTAGATAGCCATTTTGTGTATAGTTCAGTATTACTCCATATTGATCTTTTGCCGCTTCTATAGAAACAAGGCCGCACTCAACATCATAACAAACCATTCCAGTTTCTCGATCTAGGGGGTCCCCCCAACCACCCCCACCAGTTGTAACAATGTGTACTACAGATTCTGCCGATACTTGGATATTATCTGCCATTCCTGGAACAGTTTCCTCATCACCAGATTTATGTTGTATTTCTATACCATATGTTTGACCAGCTTTTCCGCCATTAACACCGTATGTATTAAGAAGTGCTCGGTCAGCGTTTGATAAAAGGCGCGCATTCTCCAACAAACGAATCCGCTTATCATATCCAAATCCACCACGTCGAAACCCAGCACCACCAGAGTCTATAGCTAGCCCAAGCTTTTCTACTCGAACAGGGTAGCGTTGCTCAGAGAATTCTGCAGGAAGATTTCGAGAATTAGGAACAATATGGACAACATCACTGCCATCAGCCCATGGTCTTCCTGGTCCTCCCCCACCTAGCACTTCCCTAAATAGGAAAAAATCCTTGGCATTATTCCCCCCGTGCAACCCCCAGATTCTTATTGTTTCATGGTCTGCAGGCATTTGCCCTCCAGTTGCCTTTGATAAACACGCTGCAAAAATGCCAAGTGATCTTAATAATATAAAAAACCTCAGACCTGTCGGCTTTCCAAAAGTAGGCGTAACTAATGTGCCTTTTTCCGGGAATTTTACGTCGATTACATCCAAAACACCCTCATTCATATCAATTTCAGCAGCTCTATCAGGTGAAGTAGCCAGAGAACGTAGGACGGGGGCCATCCATTTACGTGCAAACTTTCCATCTGCATAGTCAATTGGCCAATTTATTGGCCCTTTAGCCTCTGGGTCCGTCCCAGTAAAATCTAAAAGGAGCTTATCTGGTGTCTTAGTCATAGTTAGGCGCATTGCGTGCATTTGAGGCGCATCTACACCATCACACTCTATATAATCTTCCCAATGGTAAACTCCGTCTTTTATTTTTGGTAACAGCTCTTCTCTAATAGTACGTGAACAATTTTCTATGATCATGTCAAAAGCTGCTTCAAGTGCCTCAACACCGTAGCGTTGTGCCATCTCTGCAATTCTATTTAACCCTAATCGGGCGGCTCCTATCTCTGCATCAATGTCACCCTTTAAATGCTCTGACAATCTTGAGTTACGAGCAATTATCTCATAAGCAGCTTGATTTAAAGTCCCACCGTCATAGAGCTTTATTGGAGGCACAACTAAACCTTCTGTCCACATATCAGTTGCCTTAACTGGCATACTACCCGGCACAGCACCGCCTACATCATCATGATGCCCAAAAACTTGGCTAAAGCCAATTAATCTACCTTCATAAAAAATTGGAATTGTAGTACACAAATCGGGGATGTGACCAATACCACCACAACTATTATATGGGTCATTCCAGAAGAAGACATCTCCTTCATTAATATTTTCCTCACCAAAATATTCAAAAATTGGCTCGACTAATGCTGAGTATGACCGACCTGTTAATTTTCTACCACGAGCGTCAAAGAGTGCAACTCTATAATCGTGTTGATCTCTTATCATCGGTGAACGTGAGGTCCTTTCTACAGCCGCTTCAATTTCTAGTTCTGCTGAGCGAACAGTTCCAGCTATCACTTCAAGTTCAACCGGCCCTACTGTTGCCTTCATGTCGACCACCATCATGATATCCTTTCAAGTTTTAAATTGCCGTATTCATCCTTTGAGGCAGACCAATTTCTTGGAACAACAACTGTAGATCCATATTCTTCGAAAATTGCTGGACCCTGAATAGAAATACCTATTGGAAAATTAGCTCTTGTATAAATTGGACAATCAAGCCAGCCTTCCTCTCTCCAAAATACGCTTCGAGTTGAATTAACGATTAGTTTATCAGAATTTTTATTAACTTTTAAAACTTCAGGGCGATTGGCACGACCCACAGCTTGCACACGTAAGTTAACAAGTTCAACATCCTGTTGATCTCTATATTGAAAGCCAAATGTTTTATCGTGAACATTATGAAATTCATCCCAAATAAACTCAACTGCATCCTCTTTTGACAAATCCTGAGGTACATTTACAGGAACCTCATGGCCCTCCCCAACATATCTCATATCGGCAGAATAATGTGCTTCGATAGCACTGTCCTCAACGCCTTCTTCACTAATTTCTTTCCTTCCCTGAGACTCTAAATCAGACCATACTTTTTGTATCTCTGCGTTATCAGACTCACTCTGACGTCGGACAATGGTTCTAATATAATCACGTTTTATATCTGAAACATGCAAACCAAACGCAGATAAATTTCCTGGATTAGGCGGTGAAAGAACAGTGGTAATATTTAAAAAATCTGCAACCTCAGCAGCAAATAACCCCCCTGCACCCCCGAAAGCAACAAGAGCATACAAACCTGGGTCCCGACCTTTGAGAACTGAAACTTGACGAATTCCGTTAACCTGATTTGCAGCAGCTATTTCAAATACACCTGCTGCAGCCTCCTCTGCAGAAATCTTAAAGGATGCACCCAGCTCTGAAAACGCAACCCTAGCACCTTCAACATCCAGCTCTAACTCTCCACCAACAAGCGCGTTAGGAAGTCTCCCTAATACAAGAGCCGCATCAGTAACTGTAGGTTTTTTTCCTCCACGGCTATAACAAATAGGCCCTGGGTCAGCACCTGCACTTCGTGGACCTACTTTTAAACTTCCATAATCATCTATCCACGCTAAAGAACCACCACCTGTTCCAACTGTGGCTATATCTAACATAGGAGTTTTAACAGGGTAATGCTCAATTAAAGAATGAGTTGTTAGCTGAGGATTAAGATCTTCTACTAGGGATACATCTGTAGAAGTTCCTCCCACATCCAGAGTTAGAACATCTTTATGTCCTGCTAAATGCGACATATACGTTGCGCCTAGAACACCAGCTGCTGGACCTGATAATAGCATTGTAACTGGTTTTTGTCCCGCTGCCTCAGCACTAACGACACCCCCATTAGATTGCATGATAAGAAAAGGAGCATCTCCAGCCTGCATACGTAATTGGTCTTCGGCATGTCTCAAATACGTTTTACAATAAGGCTTTACCATTACATCAATCAGAGTTGTCATTGCTCGTTCATATTCTCTGTATTCTGGTAAAACTAAAGAAGAAAGAGATACAAAAATATCGGGGTATCGTTCTTTAAGTATTTCACCAACTCTTTTTTCATGCCCATCATTTGCATATGAGTGCAACAAACAGACACCTATACATTTTACTCCTCTACTGACTAGCTGCTCAGCACCCTCTAAAACTGCATCTTCATCAAGGGCATCTATTTCTTTTCCTTGGAAATCAATTCTCCCCCTTACCTCCCGAACAAGATGCAATGGGACTAGACGTGGGGGCTTAACCCAAAAATATGAGTTTCCATAACCATCAGGAACAGATTGGCGAGCAATCTCAATTATGTGGCGAAAGCCTTTAGTAACTAGAAGTCCAAGACCTTCAAATTTGTGCTCTAAAACAGCGTTAGTAGCAGTAGTTGAGCCATGTAGTAGTTGATTTATGTCAGACTCGGGAATGCCCGCCTGTCCTGCTGCCTTTCGCATACCTTCAAGAAGACCAATTGAAGGGTCATTCGGAGTACTTGGGGTTTTAACCGCCCATTGCTCACCTGTATCATCGTTTATGGCGACAACATCTGTAAATGTACCACCCGTATCTATTGCAATCCTAAGTGACATTATTATTCAGTGACAGCATATTAAAGCTTGCCACCCCTTTCATAGTTGAACTTAAAAAACAAGGTTTTGTTATATTTTCTCATTGCCTTAATAGTTGGCGTATATAAAATTTTACAATAGTAAAAAGTATTTACACGCCTAGTTAGTTTAGTGTCAACGAAACGATATTTACCTCCAACAATGGTGTTTATTTTTAAGTATTTTTTATCGAGGGAAAGACCCTCCATTTACATTAATTGATGAGCCAGTAGCATGCCTAGCCTTGCCCGAAGCCAAAAAAACAACAATATTTGCTACCTCCCTTGGGGGAACCATTTCTCCAAGAGGTAAATCTTTTAAAACATAGTCCCAACCAACTTTTTCTGCACCTTCTCTTGCCATTTCTGTATCTACCCAACCTGGCGCCACAGAATAACATGTAATCCCTTCTAAACCCCAACCCCGTGAGATAGTACTTGTAAGCGCCGTTTGTCCCCCTTTTGAAGCAGCATAATGCATATGAAAAGGGGTATCTCCTCTAAATGCTGCGCGACTAGTAATATTAATTATCATTCCAGCCCCATATTTGCGATATGCAAGAATTGCGGCTCGAGAAAGATGAGCCGTAGCTAGGAGATTTACCTGTATAGTTCTCGACCAAGAATCAGCCCAGTCTTCAAAAGAAACATCCACATCCAAAGGCTCATATATTCCAGCGTTATTAACTAGTATATCTATTTTACCACGCCATTTGTATGCTTTTTCCCACAAGCTGTTAATAGCTGTATTATCCATAAAATCAGCGGAAATTATATGACATTTATCTTGACCCAGCTCGGCCTGTATTGACATTGCGGCATCATGGTTTTTTCCATAATGTAAAACTACTTCAGCACCCTCTTTAACAGATTGGCGAACAATTTCAGCACCAATACCCCTACTAGCACCAGTCACCAAAAGAATTTTTCCTTTTAGATCTCCCATTTCGTTCTCCTACAGTACATGACACAATATATAATCACTCTTATCTTAACGCCTGAAAAGTAATAAATAAAACTCGGTGGGGTCTTAGAAACAAAATATTGACCATTTAATTTGCAGGAGGAAGATCTTGATAAAATATGACTATATTGTGGTAGGTGCAGGATCTGCGGGATGTGTATTAGCAAATCGCTTAAGTGAAAACACAAAGCATACGGTGGCATTAATAGAAGCAGGTGGATCTGACAATCATCCTTGGATACATATTCCAGTAGGATATATAAAAACTATGGCCATGCCAGGTGTAAATTGGCTTTTCGACTCAGAGCCTGAGCCAAACACATTCAACAGATCTATACCTATACCAAGAGGCCGTGGTCTTGGTGGCTCTTCCTCAATTAATGCTATGGTGTATGTCCGAGGACAACCAGATGACTACAATGGTTGGGGTCAAATGGGTAATAGGGGCTGGTCCTACGATGATATACTTCCTTATTTTAAAAAATCTGAAAATTTTGAGATGGGGCATGATGAATATAGGGGTATTGGTGGACCACTTAATGTTGCAAATACTCGACAAACATATCCTTTTATGGATGACCTAATTAATGCTGCAGTTGAAACTGGGTATGGAAAAGCGGCAGATTATAACGGTAAATCACAGGCAGGTTTCAACTACTTCCAAGTTACACAAAAAAATGGTTTACGTTTTAGTGCTGCGAGGGCCTATCTCAATCCTGCTAAAAAGCGGAAAAACCTACATATAATTAAAAATGCGCATGTAACAAAAGTGATAATCGAAGGCAAGGTCGCAAAAGGTATAAAATATATATCTAATAATATTGAAGAATCTATTTTTACAAAACGAGAAGTAATACTTTCTGCAGGGTCAATCCAATCCCCACAGCTTCTTGAGCTCTCTGGTATTGGTGAACCAAACTTGCTTAAAAAAAATGGTATAGAAGTAAAGCAAGATCTTATTGGCGTAGGTGAAAATTATCAGGATCATTATATAGCTAGACTCGTTTGGAGAGCCAGTAAAAGAGAAACGCTGAACGAAGAGCTTCAAGGTATCGGTCTAGTAAAACAAGCTTTGAAATTTGCTTTATTCAGGCGAGGAGCATTGACTGTTACTGCAGGTCTAGTAGCTGGTTTTGTTAAATCAGATAATGCTTTAGCCACACCAGATATTCAATATCATATTGCTCCAGCTAGCTTCGCAGATCCAAAAAAAAGAAAACTAGACAAATGGCCTGGACTAACTATTGGTCCATGCCAACTTCGGCCTCACAGTAGGGGTAGTGTTCATATTAAGTCTATAGACCCAATGGCTCACCCATTAATCAAACCAAACTTCCTATCTTCTGAGATAGATAAACAAGTTCTTGTAAAGGGAATGAATATTGCACGTGATTTAGTTAAAGCCCCAGCTCTCAGAAAGTGGATAGATAAAGAAGAACTGCCTGGATCCTTAGAAAAAACAAATGATGAATTACTTAATTATGCCCGCCAAACTGGCGCCACTCTTTATCATCCAGCGGGTACATGTAAAATGGGGCATGATGAAAAAGCAGTAGTAGATGACCAGTTAAGAGTTCATGGCATAAAAGATCTAAGAGTTGTTGATGCTTCTATTATGCCAAAACTTGTCTCAGGAAATACTAACGCAGCTACAATTATGATTGCAGAAAAAGGCGCTGATCTAATCCGTACACGATCTGATTAAGGAGACTAAAATTAGAAATCTTTAATTTAAATATGCATGGGTGCATATAATTGAACTAGGCACCTCACAATTAGAGTTTATGGCTAAATTCACTCTCTGGTATCATCCATGGCCTCATAGGCAATTATACACAAAAATTTTATTGGTGTTTCAACTAATTCCTCAGGTCCATGAGGAGCTTGTGCATCAAAAAATAATGAATCTCCTGGCAACATATTAAAAGTATCTAAACCATGCCTGTAAATCATTTGGCCCTGTAAAACATGAATAAATTCTGTACCTTCATGTTGGAAAGAAGAATAAACCTCAGATTTTTTATTAAGTGTTATATGATATGGCTCAACCCCCATGCGGTTGCTAACTGCATGTCCTAATAACTGATAATCATGACCAGAACGAGTTCCTCTTCGTTTTATATGAAGCCCTTGACCTGCAGGTACAAAAGTCGCCTCATGGCGTTCCTCATGGCGACGCATAAGTGCCATGACTGAGACATTCAAGGCAGAGCCAAGAGCTTGCAAAGTAGAAAGTGATGGCGAAGTTAAACCATTCTCAATTTTAGAGAGCATACCCGGTGATAAATCCGCTGTAGCAGCTAATTCAGTAACTGTCATTCCATGCTTTCTTCTAAGCGTTTTTACCTCGCGTCCAATAGCCTGCTCCAACTCTGATTCACGTGAACGCACTCCAGGTGCCTTACTAGCACTTCTACTGACCTCACGTAACTGCTCGGAATATCGAGAGCCTGATACTTTATTCATTTTTTTCATTTATTATTTCCTTAAGCCATAAAAGTCATTATGCCCTAATTATGAAAAAATTTCATCTGAGGAAAATAATATCAAGATTTTTATAAATTTTTTGTAATCTAAACTTTTATCATTTATCAAAATTGAGATAAAAAATATATATAATTAAAAATCATTAAATACTAAGAGAGGAATAATGTTTATGCCGATGCTATTTGAGCCCATAGAGATTAGAGACCTAAAATTACGTAATCGCAGCGTAGTTTCTCCAATGTGCCAATATACTGCCGTAAATGGTGTAATGAACGAATGGCATCTAAATCATCTCAATACATTTGGGCGAGGTGGGTTCGGTCTTGTAATTTTTGAAGCAACAGCTGTTGAGGCGAGAGGTCGGATAACGCATGGGTGCACTGGGCTTTGGAACGAGGAACAATTAAATGCAATGATTCCTATTGTTGCAAATATAAAATCAACAGGAGCCGCAACTTGTTTACAATTAGCACATGCAGGTCGAAAAGCATCCTGCCAAAGACCTTGGGAAGGAGATGCTGCTTTAACTGAAATAGAATTTTCTAAAGGTGAACTAGCATGGGACATAGTCGGACCAAGTGATTTACCATTTGAGGAGGGTTGGCTTGTTCCAAATCAACTGTCAAAGTCAGAAATTAATGACTTAGTAGATACGTGGGTAAAATCCACAAACCTTGCAATAGTTGCAAACTTTGATGCAATAGAAATACACAGTGCACATGGTTATTTGAGTCATAGTTTTTTGTCTCCTATTTCAAACAAACGAACAGATGAATACGGTGGGTCTGTAAAGAATAGAATGCGCTTTACACTTGAACTTGTAGAGGCAGTAAGAGCTAAATGGCCAGTGGAAAAGCCTCTATTTATTAGACTCTCAACAGTAGACGGTAAAGAAGACGGCTGGACTCTTGAAAACTCCATCACTCTATCAAAAGAGCTTAAAGCATTAGGAGTTGATGTTATTGACTGCTCTTCAGGAGCCATAGCAGCTGCAGGTATAAACACTCTACCTACTCCAACTCCGGGCTACCAGGTAAGCTTTTCTGCTGCAATTCGTTCTAAAGCAGAAATTTTAACCCAGTCAGTAGGATTAATTACAAATGCCGCACAAGCAGAAACTATTTTACGTGCGGGACAGGCTGACTTAATTGCCCTTGCTAGAGAAGCTTTATATAATCCTTTTTGGCCGTTGCATGCTGCCCAAGAACTAAAAGCTGATGATAATTTTAATCTATGGCCACACCAGTATGGTCATTGGCTTGGGCTAAGGGAACAAGGGGTTTTTGCTAGAAGACCAGGAGAAATAAATAATTAAAGTAAAGCCTCTAATATACAAGTTTGTAATGCATACCTATAGAAAATTATTATTAGATTTTATTATCATCTGCTAGATGTGCTGCAAGCGCAGCTAATCTGCGATCTCTTAATTTCTGACGTTGATCAAAATCTCTATTTGGATATTTATTTTTCATTGTAACACTTAATTTCTCTACTACAGTTGAATCCCAAAGTTTTGGTTTTTCAAATTGTTTTGCTAATTCTAAATACAAACTTGAATACCTATTGCAATAATCTATTATTCCCTCTGGTGCATTTAGATCTAACGTCTCAAATGGTCCCATAAAAGCCCATCGTCTACCTAAGCCCTTACTTAATGTTTTATCAATATCTTCAGCCGAAGCAATGCCATTTTCCAAAAGATAAAAAGCCTCATTTAATAGTGCCCCCTGTAACCTATTTAAAATAAACCCATCGATCTCACGAGATAAAACAATCGGATCCATGCCAATATTAAGCATTAGCCCCTTCACTGATGAAGTAACACTTTTATTAGTAGAAGGTTTTGGAACAATCTCAACAAGGGGAATTAAATGTGGAGGATTAACAGGGTGCACTACTAAACAGCGATGAGAACAACTGAGTTTTTCTGTAAAAGCTGAAGCTATCAATGATGAAGATGAAGAACCAACTATAGTATTACTATCTATTACAGAATCTATTTCCTTATAAAAAGAAATCTTTGTTTCTAAATCTTCAAACACACTTTCTTGTGCATAAACTGCCCCTGTCAATGCGTCTGATAAGCTAGAAGTACCTTGTATATTCTTGCTGGGCTTTGAATTTTTTTTAACTAACCCATATTTATGAAGGTCATTTAAATTCTTAACAACTGAATTGATACCTTGGTCTATTTGTTTTGTATTGCAGTCATATAAAACAATATCATGTCCTGCTTGTGCAAAAATTGCTGCCCAGGAGGTTCCAATCATACCAGCTCCAAGAACTGCTATTTTTGATCCCATTAGCCCCCCCTTAAAAACAAAATATAATGGTATTTAATCTGAGATGTTTTTTCTAAATTAAGAATATAAAACAAATTAGCTTGATTCTGAAAGTCGATTGAAGGCTGTTAGTGACCTCTGAATCAAATTCTTATCCATATTATCAACAATAAAAACAATATGTGAACGTTGATCTTCAGTTGGCCAGGATTTCAAATGGATAGGAGGGTGCACAACATGTTGCACACCGTTAATAACAACCGGAGTCGAAACACCTTTTACATTAAGAATTCCTTTTACTCTCAATACATTTTCACCATGACGGTTTAGTAACATAGTTAACCAAATCCCAAACGCAGTCCAATCTAAAGGATGGTTATAACTTATTGTAAAAGATGAAATTGTTTTTCCATGCTTATTTATATCGTGATGATGTAAATCTTCGTTATTGGATTCATTTTCAGCTAATTTGAGCCACCTTCTTGTCTCTGAGCCCCTGTTTCTCTTTTCATAAACGTCAGCCCTTAATAACCTACGAACATCTACATTCCCATGTAGTACTTCAACAACATCCGCTGAAGGATTAAGATCTTCTATCTTTTCTCGCAACGTAAGTAATTTCTTTTTCTTGGCTAAGTCTCCCTTTGTAATAACTATTCGATCTGCAACTAAAACTTGTTTCAGCGGTTCTTGATAGCGTTTCATTTGGCTTGATGCATTAATAGAATCGACGGTAGTAATAACAGCTCCAAGTCGGTAGTGGTGTTTAATTACTGTATCTGAGTTTAGTGTAAATAGAATTGGAGAAGGGTCTGCAAGCCCGGTTGTTTCAAGTATTAGTCTTTTATAAGGTGGGACTAAACCAGATTCTCTTTTAGAATTAAGCTCAATGATACTTTCCTTAAGGTCAGACCTAATAGTACAACAAATGCAGCCTGATTGTAACAAAACTGTATTTTCATCCATTTCTTGAACTAGCATATGATCAATACCAACGGCACCGAATTCATTAACCAGCACAGCTGCATCACGAAGAGAAGGATGCTTAAGCATATTATTTATTAATGTAGTTTTACCGCTACCTAGATACCCTGTGACTACAAATATTGGAAGCAAACGGCTATACGCTACCACCAGAATTACCTCGCGCTATAATATTAATTAGAAACTTTTTCTATCTTGTTTAAGAACTCTGTTGATAATGGGTCAACCTCTTGATTGAGAATAAACTCGAGAGATTTCCATAAAGCAGGTAAATTTGGGACAACATCTGATGCTCCGCCAGCCACATTACGCACAATATATTGCCCACCACTCCAATCCTCAGCAGATGCGCCAAAAGGCTTTAAAATATTATTTAGAATTTGAAGTCTATATACTCGCTCAAGATAGATCCTACGCGCATCAGCTTCATAAGCTTCATGACCCGAGTCAGTTCCTGTCTCAGTCCAATGAGGACCATCAACCAAAATACCGCATAAAGCACACATTGTAGATATTTACTTTTCCAAGACCCAAAATTTCATAAATTTCTACTTGAGACTTTTTAACTTTGGTTTTCTACCTTTAAATGGATTCCTTTTGATAAAATCATTTGCTATCTCATCAAACGTTGCCCATTTTATATTGGCATGGCTGTTAATATGACCAATTATTCTCTCAAGCATTAGTAAAGTTTGTGGACGACCTGAAATATCTGGATGGATAGTGAAGGTAAAAACCGCATAATCCATCTCCCTATAAACCCAATCAAACTGGTCTCTCCACCAATCCTCTATGTCTCTTGGATTGGTCCAGCCTCCTGAATTTGGAACTTTTTTCATAAACATCATTGGTGGTAAATCATCTAAATACCAACTTCCTGGGATTTGAACTATTGGGAAGCGATCTCCCATTTTCATGGGTTTCATCCATGTCCTTGGGTGTTTTGAATAATCAATCAATGACCACTCTTCATTAATTCTCATCCAATACGGCAAAAAGTCATGATGCATTTGTGAATGATCATATTTTATACCACGTTCCATGAGTAGGTGGGGTGTATTAGCACTCATTTCCCACCATGGAGCCACATAGCCAGTTGGCGACTTACCAGATAACTTTTTAACCAAGCGCAAAGTCTTGTCTAAAATTGCCGCTTCTTGTTCGGGTGTCATTGCTATAGGGTTTTCATGTGTATAACCGTGAAGACCTATTTCATGACCGGCTTTGGCAACAGCCTTCATCTCAGATGGGAAAGTTTCTATAGAATGCCCAGGAATAAACCAACTGGTTTTAAGATCAAAGCGATCAAAAAGATCCAGAAGACGCGGCGACCCAACCTCAGCAGCAAATACACCACGTGATATATCAGACGGTGAGTCACCGCCTGCATAACTTCCTATTTGACCAGCAACTGCATCGACATCGATACCAAACGCTACAAATATTTCTTTTTCTTTTTTTGGCATTCTACCCTCCCCATCTACTACTTGATTTATACTACGTTAAGATAGCCTTGCCTGATAAGCAAGGGAGGCTTTTAATAGTTTTTATAATTTCTATTCTGAAAATATAAAATTATCTATTTTTGTTAGTAGCAAAGCCTGAGGAAGGCAGCTTATCTGGAATTCTGGAATATAGTAAATTTGCTAAAACGATAATAATTGCTAAAAAACCATAGGCTGCTCTGTATGGCTCCCCAGAAAGTTCAAGTCCGATAGGTCCTTTGTTATCAAATGCACCAATAATTAATCCTGTTATACTTTGCATAATAAAGGGACCACCCATCAAAGCAATTCCTATTAAAGACATCCCTCTCCCGGCAAGATGGTCTGGGAAAAGCGATCTCCCATGTCCGGCTATTATTATATTATATGCACTTAAAAAACCTATGAAAATTAATAAAGCTGCAGAAATCTCCAGGGGAGGCTTAGGCCAAATAGCTAAGATAGAAAGAGATATACCAACCCCCATAGAGCAAACAATAACAAGCCATTTACGAATATTTAGAATCTTTTCAACGTAGCCAATCGAAATACTAGATACGATTAATGCTATTGCTACCCAAAGCAAAATATTACCCGCATCTATTTGCTTGATACCATAAACATCCATAAGCCAAGGGGCTCCCCACAAACCTATAATTGTTATAGTTACTGGATATGAAACAAATGCCATGCCAAGAATTGGCCATAAGTTAGGAGTTTTGAATATGTCTCGCATACCACAAATATTTTCCCAGAATGTCTCCTGAGATAATTTTTGGGATCTCTTTTCACAGGATATATCTCCATAACTAGGCGGATGATCTCTAACAAAAAACCATATAAATACTGCTCCCAATGCAATCACTAATCCAACACCTATAAAAGCAGACCTCCAACCAAAACTTTCTGCAACCCAAGCTAATGGAGTTGCAGATAGCATTGCTCCAACACCACCAATGGCAATCATACGCCCCATCCAAGAACTATATTCTTTAGAATTAACCCAACGACCAAATAAAAAAAGAGCCCCCATAAGGACTGGTGCGACTCCAACACCCATCATTAAGCGAGCAAGAAGCAGCTCAAAAAAACTGGTAGATAAAGAAAAAATAATACTACCAACTATTGCAAATAATAGAATTGATGGCATTACCAAGCGCGGTCCGTACCTATCAAATAATATTCCAACTGGAATCTGTACAATTGCAAAAGATAAGAAAAATGATCCGGTAAGGATACCAAGCTCTTCAGCAGAAAGCCCAAATTCAGCAACCAGGTCCTTTGCTATAACTCCATTAGCAGTACGCAAGAACTGGCTCATTATATATACGAGACCAATAGCTGCAATTATTTGAATAAATCGAGTACGAAACCTCTTGTAGGTCTGTAAACCCTGTTCAGAGCTACTCTTCATTAACTGTATATTTGTAAAATGTGTAAATTATAAAACTAAGTTTCACGCATCGTGTCCAAGATTAATCAGTTAGTTTTTCTTTAAGAACCTTGTTGACTGCCGCTGGGTTAGCTTTCCCTTGACTTGCTTGCATAACTTGTCCAATAAACCATCCCATTAGCTTTACCTTGCCACTTTGATATTCTTCAACTTTATCTGGGTTTAAAGAAAATACTTTATCAATAATATCTAAAATCGCCTGTTCATCAGTTACCTGCTTTAGACCTTTTTCTTCGATAATTTCGTCAGCATCCCTGCCACTTTCAAACATTAACTCAAAAACTTCCTTAGCAAGACGACCTGAAAGTGTTCCATCGCTAATACGATCTATTAGACCACCTAACTGAACAGCAGAAACAGGCGTTGATGAAATATCCAAGCCAGCTTTATTGAGAGCACCGAATAACTCCCCTGTAACCCAGTTAGCTGCCAGCTTACCATCTCGACCATTTGCCACAGACTCAAAATATATAGCAGATTCTTGCTCGCCGACTAAAACTCCGGAATCATATGAAGAAATCCCATATTGTTCTATAAACCGGGATTTTAATGAATCTGGTAATTCGGGCAATGAGGTCTTAATTTTATCAACCCAGCTTTGTTCAAATTTAAGAGGAAGAAGGTCTGGGTCAGGAAAATATCGATAATCATGGGCCTCTTCTTTTGAACGCATAGAACGCGTTTCACCTTTTTGGGAATCAAATAACCTTGTTTCCTGACCTACTTTATTTCCACCCTCAATTATATTAACTTGGCGTTGAGACTCATATTCGATTGCGCGCATAACAAAGCGTACTGAATTAACATTTTTTATTTCACACCTAGTCCCGTATTCCTCGCCTGGACGTCTAACAGAAACATTTACATCACAGCGCATAGAGCCTTGTTCCATATTTCCATCACAGCTTCCAACATATCGAAGAATAGTTCTTAGTTTACGAACATAAAGACCTGCTTCTTCAGGAGAACGCATATCCGGTTTAGAAACAATCTCCATCAAGGCAATACCTGAACGATTGAGATCAACGTGAGTTACATTTGGTCTTAGATCATGAATACTTTTTCCAGCATCCATTTCTAAATGTAACCTTTCAATTCCTATACTTCGGCTTGAACCATCTTTTAAGTCAATTTCCACTACCCCCTCACCTACAATAGGATCAAGATATTGAGAAATCTGGTAACCACAAGGTAAATCAGGATAGAAATAGTTTTTTCTATCAAAGATTGAAGTTAGATTAATTTGCGCATTAAGTGCAAGTCCTGTTCTAACAGCCTGTTCAACTGCTAATTGATTGATAACAGGTAACATTCCTGGCATTCCTGCATCAATGAAAGAAACTTGGGTATTTGGCTCTGCTCCGAATTCAGTAGGTGCACCTGAAAATAATTTTGCTTTAGAACTGACCTGTGCATGCACTTCAAGACCAACCACCAACTCAAAATCACCTGTCTCACCCTGGATAATATAGCTCATTAATCACTACCCCCCACAAATGTATTGTGGAAGAGAATCAAAATTAGCAGCTGTTTCTATAAATTGACCTGAAATTAAAACATTATGTTCATTAAAAGGTTCACCAATAATTTGTAAACCAAGAGGAAGTCCTTCGGAACTTAAGCCAGCAGGCACTGAAATACCAGGTAATCCGGCCAAGCTTGCGGGAACAGTAAATATATCATTTAGATACATAGAGATAGGGTCATCCATATTGGCGCCAACTTCAAAAGCAGCTGAAGGGGCAGTGGGAGTTAAAATAACGTCTACATTGCTAAATGCTTGCTTAAAGTCTTCTGCAATACGAGTTCTTACACGTTGAGCCTGTAAATAATATGCATCATAGTACCCTGCTGACAAAACGTAAGTTCCTATCAATACCCGTCTTTTCACTTCTTCTCCAAACCCCTCAGCTCTACTTTTTGAATACATATCTTGAAGGTCATCTCCTGATTTACGCAAACCAAAGCGAACTCCATCGTAACGCGCCAAATTTGATGAGGCCTCTGCTGGTGCTACAATATAATAAGTCGGAAGAGCATACTTCGTGTGTGGAAGGGAAATATCTTTTACTTCAGCTCCCCCATTTTTAAACCATTCTATACCCTTATCCCAGAGTTGCTTTATTTCAGGTGACATACCATCCATTTGATATTCCCCTGGTATTCCTACTTTTAAGCCTTTTACTCCTTGGTTAAGATTTAGAGCATAATTAGGCACAGGTTTATTTACTGAGGTTGAATCTTTAGGGTCATATCCAGCCATTACATTCAACATTAATGCCGCATCCTCAACAGTTCTTGTAATAGGTCCAGCCTGATCTAAGGATGAAGCAAATGCGATTATTCCCCAACGTGAACATCGCCCATAGGTAGGCTTTAAACCAACTACACCACAAAATGAAGCAGGTTGCCTTATTGCCCCTCCTGTATCTGTTCCAGTAGCTGCTAAAGCAGCTCGAGCCGAGACACCAGCAGCAGACCCTCCGGAACTTCCCCCAGGAACAAGTTTTTTAACCGCGCCCTTTGGACTCCAAGGATTTGTGACCGAACCATAATAACTAGTCGTATTAGACGAGCCCATTGCAAACTCGTCCATGTTTGCTTTACCAAGTAGTATTGCACCAGAATCCCACAATTTTTCTGTAACTGCAGACTCGTAAGGGGGCTTGAAGCCATTTAATACCTTTGAACACGCAGCGGAATGGATGCCACGTGTGCAAAATAAATCTTTTACTGCAACTGGGATTCCTTCTAGTGATCCTGCGTCTCCACTTTTTAATTTTTTATCAGATAAAGTTGCACGTTGAAGGGCCACATCAAAAGTCTCTTCGACGTAGATATTAAGCTCACGTGAGGCTTCAGCTGAAGATATATATGCCTTGGTGAGCTCAGTAGCTGAAAATTCTTTTGATTTAAGCCCAGAAATTGCTCTTGCTATTGTTAAATCTGTAAGTTTATTCATTCTACAACCTTAGGAACAACAAAAAACCCGTCTTCTGTATCTGGCGAGTTAGAAAGTAGTTCTTTTTGATTTGCAACATCATCAGGTATATCTTCGCGTTTTGGCAACTCT
>MDSW01133372.1_pt1 | contig 18821 bp, 18 predicted proteins | sample 811171 | NCBI WGS metagenome assembly MDSW01 (sample SAMN05326641, study PRJNA326480) | marine metagenome | isolation source: seawater | place: Atlantic Ocean: North West | collected 2012 | reverse complement strand
CCTCTACAACCATCCCGAACTGCGCAAACGAATCGAGCATCTGCGCGGCACCCGCCGCAAAGCCGCCGCCGACCAACCCATCGACACCGACAGCACGCTCGTCATCACGCTGACCCGCCAGATCGCCGACCTCAAGAAACAGCACCGCCAGCAACTGCAAGCACTCCGCGACGCCCTCGAGCGAGCACACGGCGAGAACCTCGATCTACGACGCGAACTGGCCCGCCGCGGCATCCACCCCTTACCCAACGTCGCATCAATCGCAACAACGTCCTGAACAGGAAGAACGCGGCATTCTCATTCTCGAACCCGCGATAACGACGGGGCCGATGATCGCCAGGTTCTGTTGGGCCCGAATAATTCCAGGCTCGATAGGTAGTCGAAGGTCTTCGGTGGGATCGAGGAGGCGGCCACGTCGAAGGACTCCAACGTTTTCGGCACGGGGAACGCGGCGGCCTTGAGCCGGTTGACGACGTTGGAGGCGTCCCGGGCCGCCAACTCGGTCTCGATCAGGGTGCGCAGGACCTCCTCGGGGGTCCAGCGTTGGGTTTTGGCGGTGATCAGGACTTCGGGTGCGGTGCGCCGCACGGCGGCCAACTTCAGCCGTCGCAGCCCGGCGTCGAGATCGGCGGCCAGTGGTGGAACCGACGGCGGGGCAACGAGTTCGGTGTCGGTGATCGACGGTGGAGTCTTGGTCACGGGATCACCTCGCCGTCGGCGACGATCGGTGCGATCTTGTAGGCGTCCAGGGATCGGGTCGGGGCCACGGGCAGGTCCAGGATCAGCGCGTCCCCGGCGGGGCGGGGTTGTGGGGTTCCGGTGCCGGCGGCCAGGATCGAGCGCACGTCGGCGGCGCGGAACCGGCGGAACGCCACCGCCCGATGCAGCGCCGAGACCAGGGCGTCGGTGCCGTGGGCGGCGCCCAGGGCGAGCAGGATTTCCAACTCCGATCCCAGCCGGGTGTTGCCGATCGCGGCCGCGCCGACCAGGAACGCTCGGGCGTCCTCGCCGAGGTCGCAGAACTGCTTCTCCACGCTGGTCCTCGGCCGAGGTCCGCGGTTCGGTGCCGGACGCGCCCCGTCGTAGTGCTCGTCGAGGATGGAGGTGCCCCCGGGTGCGACGAGTTCGTGCTCGGCCACGATCACCCCGGTCCCGGGCTCGAGCAGGACGATCGCGCCGTGGTCGACGACCACGGCCACCGTGGATCCGATCAGTCGGGTGGGTACTGAGTAGCGGGCAGACCCGTACCGGACACAAGACAGGCGATCGACCTTGCGCAGCACCGACGGTGCCCCGATCTGCAGACGTAGCGATGGGAGTGGTTGCAGCAGTTCGCGTTCAGCGATTAGACGGTCGTCAGGATCGCGCAGATCTCCGAATGGGTCGCGGCGTTCACCTCGGCGCACCACGCTTCGGCGGCGAGGTTCGCGGTGCGCAGATCGACCGGTACTCCGGTGACGGCAGCCTCGGTCAACAGGGGCACCGCCAGATCGTCCTGGGCGTAGCCGCACAGGTTCTCCACGATGCCCTTGGACTGCGGGTCGCTGGCGTGACAGAAATCCGGGGCGAACCCGTAATGGGAAGCCAGTCGGACGTAGTCCGGCGTCGGGACCACGACGTTGGCGACCACGCCGCCCTTGAGGCAGGCCATCCGGTCGGCGAGCACCTTCCCGGGCACGCCGCCGGCAGCGGCCAAGGTCTCGGCGATCAACGCCAGCCTGGTCGAGGCCCGCTCGTCGGTGGCGAGGCGCACGAACCGCCACCGGGAGAACGCCAACACCGCGCAGAACAGAAACAACCCCGGTGCGACCTGAGCCCAGTCGATCACCAGATACTCACCCGGCTCCCACACCGCCGGGCGCCGCCCGCGATGATTCTCACTGCGCCACAACGCCTTCGCCTCGGCGACCAGGCGACGGAAGTTACGATCGGAACCGGTGTATCCGGCGGCGCGAGCTTTCGGGAGCAGCCGCTTGGCCGAGATCCGACCCTTCGATTTATCCACGCGTTCGGCAACCAGATCGGCCACGGCGTCGTAGTTGTGTGCCCGTTCAGCCCGTCGTGGACGCGGCACACCCGCCTGGTCGGCCTCGAACTTGTCCACGACTTTCTTGACGGTGCGGTGAGTGGTACCGCAGTGCTCCGCGGCAGCCCGATACGACCCGAGCTGTTGGTAGGCGGAAATGATGTCCATTCGGTCCTTCGCAGATTTCAATGGAACTCCCCGGTGGTGGCGGCGATTGGTTGGCGCCTTCACCGTCACCACCGGGGCCCGCAGTTCCTGATCGACACGACGAACACGGGGTGGATACTTCTACCTGGCCAAAACTGGATACCTCGACTTGGCCGCCAGTGGGTACTTTTTCATGGCCACGGACAACGACCATGACCAAGCTGCTGATCACCATGGCTGCGCTGATGAGGATGGGATCTGTCCCGCTCCTAGCGCCGGTGGCTCCGAGAAACATCTTCGTGAAGGCCATCGCCTCCGAAATTCTCAGCAGACCATCAATTTCCAGACAGCCGGTCGCTAGTCCTTGGGAGCCGTAGCGAAGATCGCTATAGAGATCGTGACTCGTCGCTAATCTTCCGTCACCGCATACCGGCCCGCCGCCGCCCACTTAGCCAGTGGAGTTGGGGCATTGCGATTCGGGGCTGCTGCCGGCAACAAACGGGTTTATGAGACCAGCGGCCCACGATTGCCAAAGATCCCGGCCGGGGGTTCTACAAACTCGCTGTCAGGTATGCGCCACACCTGTAGTTCACTGCTTCTGGGTACGGCGAAGTCCAGCTTCAGGCCGGCTTCGACCGCCGAATCAACTCGTTGAACGCTGCGGCCATTCAACTGTATTTCCCGCAGTGGACCCCAACGAGCGACACGACCATTCGATGCCCACAGGATGTCGCCTACCTCTACGGCTGCCCCGATGGCCGGAACGACGACGATGCGCCCCTTCTGGTAGTACTCGGTAGGGACGCCCAACACCTCGCTCTCATTGCGGCCCCGTGAGGCCTCAAGTACTAGACACGACAGACTGGCCACCAGCCCCAGGCTCATCGCCTCGATGAAGTCAACCTTATCGAGGAGCTGTTCGGGGGAGATTATTTCGTCGGGGATCGCGCGGTGCGACACCTCGTTTCGACGTTCGACCAGATCTTCTAGCTCCCTAGCGAGCAGCTCGGTCGGCAATGTGGCGCCTCCGTGTCCCGATTTCACCTGCCAGCTGCGGACTGCATCAGCGTGCTGTATACGACTTGGCAAGTCCGGCACCGCCCAGCGGAAGAGGTCGGCCATGGCTTCCCAGCGCAGATTCGAATTGTGGAGAGCAATCACTTCAAGGCGGAGATCGTAGGGGTGCGAATCGTCCAGACAGGAGGCCAAGCTGGTGGCGATGTCCAGTTGGTCAATCTCTTTGTATCGACCCACTCCGAGGTTCTTCCCCAACAGAGCGGATGCATTCTGCACGTACTTGGTGCGCAGGTTCTGCACTTGCAGTGAAGATAAGGCCTTGGGATCGCTGAGCATCATTTGACCGAAACGAAACGCAAGTTGTTCGGCGAACGTTTCAAACGAGGCGTACAGCGCCGAGATGCTGGCGATGTAGGCGAATCGGCGCTGGTCTGTCGTCTGCTGAACTTGTGAGACGGTGGCAAGGTAGCGCCGAATCAGGTCTAGATCTGCTGCGAGCGCGTCGTACTTAGGAATCAAAGCCGCAGCGCCTAACCTTCGATCTGGTTGAGGGCGGCGCTCAAGGCCTCGTACGCACGTTCGTTCCGCCGGCGGGCGTCGGCAGCGTTAGTTTTGCGACCGCCAAACACATCTGAATGCTCTTCGTACATCGCATCAATCGCGGCTTCCACACGTGTCGGCTCGGACAGCAACTCCGCTCGCTGTTCGGCGGTAAAAGCTGAGCTCGCGAACATCAAGGCATCGAAAGCGATCTTGCTGAAGTGTCGGTTACTCCCCTTGACTTGAAATGCGACCGGACCGCCGACCGTATACCAGAACACGATGTTACCGACGAAGATGCGCTCGTACTCAGCGAGCGTTTCCTTATCGAACCTGTTGCCACGCACTAGGAATTCGTCAAGGAACTCCGATATCTTGTTTAATCCTTGTGTGAACTTGTCGAAGTGGCGGTAGGCGAAGAACCGCAGCACGATTTCGACGTCTTCCATTTTCTTAAAAAGCTGTAGCCCGGTGGCTGTCACCTCGACGCCCTGGGCGTCGCGCCCCAGACTGAGTCCGCCGCCGCCGTCGTCGTCTGATTCGTCCTCGGCATCCGTATCCGTGAGTCCGTTGGAATCAAGCGGCGTTCCGAGCACCGACCTCAGCTCAGTAATCCGTGACAGTTTCAAACACAGATCATTCAGCGGGCCGTCGTAAACGGCGTTTCTGGTTTCTTGGCCGCTGAGTCGCACTCCTCCGGAGTTCAGGCGCTCGAAGACCAGCTTCTTGAGAAACGCGGCCTGCTCGGGATCTGCTGCCGTCTCATTGAGCAAAATGATCGAAGATAGGTATCGACGGTCGATTCCGTCGCGAATCGAACTCGGCAGCGATGAGTACGTTCTGCCGTTCAGCTCTGGCCAATGTTGCAAACCCGTCAAATGAAGCTTGTCCTCGTAGAAGTCCATCAACGCAGTAAGGCGTTGTCGACCATCCATCACCTCGAACCGAGCCAGCTCATATTCATACAGGAATACCGGCGGGACAGGCACGTTCATCAGGAACGACTCGATCAGACGTGACTGGCGGCCTTCATCCCAGCGGTGACGACGTTGATATTCGGGATCGCGCTTGTACTTCGCCTCGATTTCACCCGTTGCGGTCTCGAAGGTGTCGGTGAACATCGCGAGTATCTGATTCAACGGATACCGCGCTTGTTCGATCACGATCCGAACTCCCTCCTTGGAGTAACGCCGGTTCAGTTCGGCATCGCTCACAGGAGGTGTGTCCTTGCGCTTCAGGTCTTCAATGACCTCGCCTGGAAGCAGCGAAACTCTCACGTCGTCCTCGACCTCCCTCTCTCGGCCCGTGCCCCGAGGTTCACCTCGAAAATTGAGAACATCTCGTTCTCACCGCATTTCGGCCACGACGTCCACCTCACCCACGGCAGTTCCGACCTTCACGAACTGTTCGGCCTGTCTAGCCCGGTAGGGCGACGTGCCTGCCGGTCGGACATCGATCACGACCCATCCCGACGCCGCCTCGTCGAGCGAGTCGAGCAGCAGCCGAGTCGGGTCAGTGCGCGCAGATGGCAGGGCTCCGAAGCGAACGGCCAATCGGGCGCGGCGATGGCACCGAAGAGCGGTCGCGCGCCACACTTTGGCGAGCGCGGCGACGAAGGCTGCCTGACTCGGCTGGCGGGCGATCTGACCCGCTGACCCGTAGGGCACTTCGGGTGCTCCGCCGACGAACCATGAGCGCAACCATTGGTCGGGTAGATACGTTCGCATCCCGTAGTAGGGCGGAGACGTAACAACTAGGTCGAAAGTAGGACGCAACGAGTTCAAGACGCTCACCGCGTCACCCAGGTACACCTTCCCTCCGGGCGACGGGGGCTGCGTCTCGAGAAGTCGCGCGGCTCGTCGCTCAATGACGTCGAGCGTGTCAATCCGAAGTGGCTGTAGTGCTCGAGCTTTCCAAAACTTCACGGCGTAACCGGGCTTCGATGCGTAGGTTCGGGGCATTTGATTCGAAAGGTACGACGGCACACGCTTATTACGGGGGCCGTGCAAGATGCCCAGCATAATTGCCCTTAGCATTGCGGCGGTCGGTGTATGTAAGTTCAGCAAGGCTGCGCGCACTGTAGCGATTTCGCGCAGCGTTTCTGATTCGTAGCACAACTGCCAGAACTCACCCTCTGGCACGGCCGACGGAGGATCGTCTCGAAGGATCCGTTTGGCCAAGCCTACGACTGCGCCGGCGCTCACCCTCGTTACCTTGGCTCGGGCGATGGCGACCGCGACCGGATTGATGTCAATACCCACGGACGGGATGCCGAGTGCGCGCGCCGCAAACAGAGTGGTGCCCCGGCCGCAGAACGGGTCGAGCACCCTTGTCGTCGAGCCGTGGGAGGCCATCTGCTCGAAGGGAAAGTCGAGTGGAAACATCGTGTAGTACGGGCACACTGCGTTCAGTCGGAGTAGGTCCTCTGCGAACGCGAAGGCGCGATGGACCCCCGGTGACATCACGCCGCTGATCGTACCGCCGTCACAGAGCCGAGCCCCATCCAACGCAACATCGGCAGATCTCCTCGACGGTACGGCCTATCCAGTGTGCCAACAGTGCCGAGTGCCGCGGCGCAGGTACCGATACCCGACCACCCGTCCGCCGCATTCGCCACAAGGCGATTGCCCACCGGTGATGATCGGTCGATCGGTCGGACCAGCCGGGCCGGAGCAACGAGCCGCAGTCCGCAGCCAGGGGATGCCCCTCCCTCCGTGCCTCTAACGTGGCCCGGCTGCAGGCTTGGCGAAGTTACGGGTGCTCGTCCCTATCTCCATCACGGTGAACTGCGTGACGATGCCGACCTGCATAGCCTCGATCAGATAGTCGTTGCAGTCCCAGATCCCGTCTTCATGGAATTGCGTAGCACACTGCTTCGCGGGTGCGACTCTGTCAGGGAACTATGTCGTTGCACAAAGGGTGTGTGCCTTCGGCATTGGACGGTGGAGGGATGTACGCACCGCCGCTGTTGATGCTGTAACTGGCTTCCTTGCCGAGGAAGAAGGCGCTATCCTCGCTCAGGCCGTAGCGATTCATCAGCATGCGCTTGAGGTCCGTGGCGTAGTCGGCTCCAGCGAGGGTTGCCCTGCAGGCGAACGCGGCCTGCTCGGGTGTCCACTGGCCACAATTGCCCGGTCGCTGCGATGAACATCCACGCCCGTTGGGATTGGACGCAGTAGTTGTCACCATCACCGAGGGTGTCGTCACCGTACTCGTTGGGGTAAGGGACGGCTCCGGCGCAGCAGGAGGCGGCACAAGGGGCGGTGCGCCTGCGGTCGCGGTGGGGATCGGGATGGACCTGGTCGGCGGAATGCTCGATGAGGTGGCCGTGGTGTTGGACTGCGGATGCTGCCAGGGCCGCCACAGCAACCCCATGACACCTAGTACGAGCAGCAGTGCCGCTGCAGCCGAGATACGGATCAACCGCCGCCTGTTCCAGGTGGTAGAACCGCCCTCGGCTTTGACACCAGCGGGCTTGGGAGCGAGCGGGACGTCCGGCCTGCGGGCTGCGGGGGCGGGGGTGGTGGGCGCTGCGGCGACTCGCGGGATCTGGGAAATGGCTTCGCCGAAGGCACGGGCGAAGTCGGTGCAGCTCACGAAGCGGTCGTTGGGATGCTTGGCCAACGCGGCAGCCAATACTGGGTCGAGCGCGGCGAGTTCGGGTCGTGCGTCAGCAAGCGCGGGTGCTGGCGCGTTGAGGTGACGGCTGATGACGACGGCGGGGTTGGAGTGGGGGAACATCTGCGCGCCCGTCAAGAGGTGGTAGGCGGTGGCGGCCAGCGCGTACTGATCGGCGCGTCCGTCCACCGGCTCGCCCATAAGCTGTTCGGGCGCGGCATAAGCCACCGTGCCCACAGTCATGTTGGTGGTGGTGATGCCGCTGATCTCATCGACGGATCTAGCGATACCGAAGTCCGCGAGGAGAACCCGTTGGTCATCGACTTCCAGGTCCGCGACGATGATGTTCGCAGGCTTGACGTCTCGGTGCAGCAGTCCCTTCTTGTGGGCATAGGCCAGCGCGTTGGCGACGGCGGTGATGATGTCGATGGTCAACTCGACGGGCATACCTGCGGGGTAGCGAGTTTGCAGCAGTTGGGCCGCGTCGGAACCCTCGATGTAATCCATCGCGATCCAGAGCTGTCCGTCGTGCTCGCCTCGGTCGTGTATGCCGACGATGTGGGGATGGCGCAGGCCTGCCGCGAGATCTGCTTCACGGATGAACCGGTCTTGGAACGAGGCGTCGCCTGAGACGCCGGGTGCCAGGATTTTGAGGGCGTCGTGGCGGGGCAGACGGGGATGCTGGGCCAGGTACACCTCGCCCATTCCGCCCGAGCCAAGTAGCCGCAGGACTCTGTATCCGGCGAAGGTCTCCCCGATCCTCAGCGGCATGGCGAGATGTTAGCTGGTGCGCTCGACATACCTCGGCTGTTCTGGCCGGAGGGACCTGTCGAGTGTTTAACATTCGGCAGGCCGTAGCTGTCGACTGATCCATGTCCGAGGTGCTTGTCAGGGCTCGCTTGGTGAGGATAATCCCGAAACCGTTGATTTCCTCAGCGCGGACCGAAGCTGGCGAGGGCATGCACGCCGCCTGGACTTACTTATAGCTAACTAGAAATAAAGAGCATCCACACCAGGAACGATCGCAAAAAATCATTCAATCTTGTTGGTAAATAAGAGGATTACAACTGCCCTGCCGACTCGTCTGCAGAGCACTCAAAGCAGAAACTAGATGCTTGGCAAAGATCAACGGGTGCCGTAACGTTGGTGTCGTTGGGCTACAGAGCAGATGTCCGACAAATCCCCGTTCTAAGCGCGTGACCGTCCGGTCACGTGCCGTTGTCGCAACTATTGGAAGGGACATGAGGAATGGACACATCGACAGCAGGTGTGCTGGACGCGAGCGAGCCCCGGCGCTGGGCCTCCGCTGAGGCGGCCGCCTGATATGAAGACGCTCTACCACTACACGTCCATCGAGCGTTGGCGGCTGATCGAGGCCGCCGGATACCTGAAGCTCACTGAGTCCGCCCTGAGCCGGACCAAGGAACATGCCGGTCCCGATGTCGTGTGGCTGACCACCGATCCCGATCTCAGCCACGACCACGGCCTCGGCGGAACTCTCGACGGCACGGACAAGACACGGGTGCGGGTCGCGGTCACCCTGCTCAATCGAGACGTGCACAAGTGGAAGGAGTGGGCGATCCGTCGGGGGATCGAGCCCGACTGGCTGAAGGCGCTGATCCGCGTCGGCGGTAGCGGTACATGGCGCATCACCGAGAAGTCGATCCCGATAGGCCGATGGGCGGAAGTGCTCGACCGAACCACAGGTGCAGTGCTGCACCAACCCGCGTAGCAATTCCGTCCTCCCGAGATTCGGGCGGTTAGCTTCGGCGGCGTTCTACATGCCCTCCTCGGACGAGCGTGACGAAGTCAGACGAGCCGGGCGTTATGGGGGGCGGTGAGCGCCGGATGATGCTGACCGCTTCAACACCATGCGCTGCGCCAGCGCCCACCTCAGAACAGGAACCACGCAACCTATGTCGGCCCATCCCTCGCGACGCTGACTACCCGTCGGTCTGGCCGGTGAACGGGTCGTCTCTAATCGTTCGCTATTCGGTCATCGACGCGGTGTAGGCGGATTTCGAACTTCTGCGCCGGTTACGTCACGGCCCTGTCACGGGGTCGCATTGGCGGATAACTGCGCAGTCCTAGGGCGCTGCACAAGAGCGCACCCAAACTCCGATGACAAGCGGTCTAGCCCCTTTAGTCTCCCGGCATGGATCGCATCTGGCAGTGGGCGTGGGATCGGTACGCAGCGAGGTATTCGTGGGCAATGTTCGGGATCACCAACGTTGTGGTGCTCCCGGTCTGGCTTGTGTCGTCGATCCTCATTACGGCTTACGAGGGCACCGATCGTTACATCGAGACGGCTGCCGTCACCGTTGTCGCGGTGCCGCTGCTGGTGTACGGAAACCTGCTCCCCGGCGTCGGTCGAATCCGCTCCGTTGAGCGGTGGGCGGCGGCCCACGAGGTCGATCGGGCGACAGCCCTGGAGGACACATACACATACGCTCGTCGAACATTTCTGCGGGCCGGAGTCGTCACCGTCATCTGGTCCGTCCTGCTCGCGGTCTTCGTGGGTGCAATTGCCGGTGCGAGCTGGCAGCGGATTGTGCAGTACGCGATTTGGGGTGGCGTCCTCGGAGCGGCCACTCAGCTCGGCTCAAGCCACAGCTTCGTCGAAGCAGCACTGCGGCCAGCCCGGACCGCGCTGACTAACGATGCGTACGTGGGAGACTCCCTCCCGCGCTCTCGCCCCACTTTTGCGGCGTGGGCGAACGTGTTCATGCTCGCCGTCGCTTTCGTGTTCGCCTTGGCGGGCGCGATGCTGGCGGCGGTGTTCCCGCGTGTCAGCGAGGTGCCGGTCCTTGCCGTGGTTATCGCGTCTGGGTTGGCTTTTGGTATGGGTGCGCCGATCACCCTCGTGTCCGCGTTTTCGCCGTCTTTGCAGCCGATTCGCGACCTCGCCCAAGGAACGGAACGTGTTGCCGCTGGGGATTACAGCCAACGGCTGCCAGTGGTTCAAGACGATGACCTCGGTGCGCTCGCGGCGTCGTTCAACCGCATGCAGGCGGGCTTGGCTGAACGACAACGACTGCAAGCGGCCTTCGGGACCTACGTCGACCCCAGCCTGGCGGCGCGGTTGCTTGAACAGGGAGACGATGTGTTCACCGGTGAGCGCCGCGAGGTGACAGTGATGTTCGTCGACGTACGTGACTTCACCCCCTTCGCCGAAGCCAACACCGCCGAGGACACCGTCGCTCGGCTCAACGCCTTGTTCGAGATCGTCGTACCCGCCGTGGTCGATGCCGGTGGGCACGTCAACAAGTTCCTCGGCGACGGCGCGCTGGCGGTCTTCGGGGCACCCAACGATCTCGCCGATCATGCCGACGCTGCGGTGAACGCTGCGGTGTTAATTCAGCGCCGCGTCGCTGAACAATTCGGCGGTGCACTGACGATCGGCATCGGGATCAACACCGGCGTGGTGATCGCCGGAACCATCGGCGGTGCAGGCAAGCTGGAGTTCACGCTCATCGGGGACACCGTCAACGTCGCCGCCCGCGTCGAGCAACTCACCAAAATTACCGGCGACACAATACTTCTCACCCACCACACTCTTGACGCACTGCATGAGCGTTCGGCAGTACTGATCGACCGGGGATCGCACGGACTGAAGGGAAAGACCACAGCCACACAGGTCTTCGCCATCGACCCAAGGACTGACGCCTCTCGGCTGATTCCTAAGCCACTCGCGTAGAGACGACCGCGAGAAGGTGCCACTCACCCGGCACGCCCTTGAGTTCGTGTATGCCGCGATCTTCGAACTTCAGCCCGGACCCGATCACCAGATCGCGCAGCGTGCTGGACACCAGCACCTCGTTTGGCCCGGCCAGCGCGCTCACCCGCGCTCCGATGTGAACGCCGATCCCGCCGATGTCGTCGCCGCGCACCTCGCACTCGCCGGTGTGCAACCCTGCTCGCACCTCGATGCCCAACGCCTGCACCGCGTCACGGATCGCCATGGCGCAGCGGATCGCTCGCTGCGGACCGTCGAAAGTAGCGAGGAAACCATCGCCTGAGGTGTTCACTTCGCGGCCCCGGAAGCGGGCAAGCTGCGACCGCACGACGGCGTCGTGCGCATCAAGCAGCGCGTGCCAGTCCCGGTCGCCGATCTCGGCGGCCCGGCGCGTCGAGTCCACGATGTCGGTGAACAACACCGTGGCGAGAACGCGGTCGTCGGCGACCTCGGCCTGCTGGCCGGTGAGGAACTCGGCGATTTCGCGGAAGGACTCGCGCCACGGTTCGACGAAGTGATACACGTTGCGCCCCGCTAGTTGAACGTATCTTGCCCCGGTGATGCGATCGGCGACGTCCTTCCCCAAGGCTGGCAGGGCGAATGGGTCGTCGGCGTGGTGGACCACTAGGGCGGGCACGCGGATTGTCGGAAGCACCGCCCGCACATCGAGTACGGATAGCAGCGACTGCATGAGGGCGACGGTCGCCGGGCTCGCCGCCATGCGTTCTAATCGCGCCCACGCTGCCCGGATCTCCTCGTTCCACGGCATGTCCGGGTTCGCCGCATGTTGGAACTCTCCCGTTCCCCACATGGCGGCCACGGCAGCGAAGATTTCTTCGGGATTCGGCCCGTCAGTCGCTAGTTCGGCGGACGGAGTGGCGTAGCCCTCTAGGACGACGAGCGCGGTGGTCCGGGACGGGTGTGTAGCGGCGAAAAGCGCCCCCGTCGCGAACGACCCATCGAACGTGACGAGGACCGCTTCGCGACTTCCGAGTTCGTCCAACACGGCGGTGACGCTGTCGGCCCATTGCTCCAAGGTTGGGAGCGCGCCCGGCTCCACAGGATCGGAAGCTCCACTGCCCGGCTGGTCGAAGAAGATGAGCCGACCGAGCGTCGTCATTGCCTCGACCCACCCCTGGATGGATGGCAGCTCCGGGAAGTGCTCACAGCACGTGAACCAGTTCGGAACGAGCACGATGTCGCGAGGACCTGCACGCGACGTGCGGTAGGCGACATGCAAGTTCCCGTTCAGCGCATAGCGCGTCTCGGAGAACATTGCCGAAGTCTAGGTCTGGGTCAGCCGCTCGCGAGGTGCCTCGGCATCATGTAGCTCAGTCCTGCGTTAGCAGCCGCCGCCCGGCGGGCTACACCCGCCACCGTCAGCACAGCACGCTGGCAAACGTCAGTCCCAGCCCAAATTCACCAGCACGGTGCTGGATACGCGGCGCAGATACCGAATCGGCGCACGGTGTTCGAGGTATACACGAGTTCTGCGAGGGCACGACGTAGATATGCAGGCAGCATTCTTGCCGCCTAATGATGCGGACGCTGAGCACGCCAACGGTTAGTGACCACTCGCTCACCATCCAAAGCCACATCCAGCCACCGCTCACGCGGCACCCGCCATTCGAGCCCGCGAGGGTCGGTAGCAGTGATGTGTCCGTGTTCGTCAATGACTAGCGCAGACCCGTGCGTGTATGCGTGGCACCGATCGTTCGCCAGCCTCACGACAAAAGCGCAGTCTTCGAAGGTCACGTAACGCTTGTGCCCAATTGACGCGCTTGTAAACGGCATAAGTTCTGCCGCACACCGACACCGTGAGAACGCCCCCGATTCGGCCACCGACACAGTCGTCGCCGCCGTCGCCGCCGGAGAAAGACCCGACAACATCGTCGTCAGTTCCACGGCAACTTCGGCTACGGCTACGTCACCAACACCCGAGGCGACTCGGTCTCGGTGATCGACATCGGCAACTGACCGGCCACCCGGCGAACCAATGGGCTGGCGTGGATTACGCACCAACGTCGGGCTCTACAGTGGATCGCCATCACGTTCGTGGAGGTGTCCATCAGGTTCTACGTGGATGGTTCCAGTCTCGTGGGCTCCCGGCATATCAGGCATTTCATGTCGACCACCGGCGGAGCGGCGCACGGCCCATACGATGCCGCCGATTGATAGCAGCCCGGCGGCGAACACCGTCAGCCACATCAGCACCTGACCCAGCCACACCCGCCGCTGAACTCTCACGACCTGCTGCTGGGCGTGCCGAAGTCGGGTCAGGGTAGCCATGGGCTTGGGGATGCCCATGATCACCCACGTAAAACAGCCAGAAACTATTGGCTTTTCGCCACCCCCGAGCAGCAGAAGTGCTTGAGCTGCACTCAATGCTTCCCGCCCGACGACCTCGCTGAGTCCAGCTAGACAAGCGCCCAGTCGAAAGTTCCGGCTATCCGGCCTTCTCTATCGCCGCCAGCGCCGTCGCGAAGGAGAAGAAATTGCTTGTACCCGAGCTGCCGCACCGTCTTGATGATGGACGCCTTCTGGTCGGCGTCGGCGTCGGTCACACGCCAGCGCCACCGGAGAAGCCTCCAGGATCTCCTTCAGCGACTTGTCCTCGTACGGTCTAGTGAAGGGCCGCCGGGAGGGCACCTTCGTGTACTACTCAGCCGCCGATCAACACGTCCAAAACCTCCTGAATCTGGCGCTGTTCCATGCCGATCACGTCGACCGTCGCGGGCCGCTCGGATAGTCCCAGATCGTCGCGCCCGTCGACCCGCGTTCGGGGGTCGTTGAGCTGTCCGGTGGCGGGCTTGCCGCCGAGAAGCCTGGCGGTGGGGATTAAGCGCGACGGCGGAGGGTACTTGGGTCCGCGTTCACAACGGTTCGTTCCAGCGTCCGCTGGACGCAGACTTAGAGGAGTAACTCATGCGTAGGACCCTTGCTGCTGCCTGTGTCGCCGGGGCTCTTCTATCCGGTGGCGCGGGTGTTGCGAGCGCAACCGTCGCCACTCAACCGCTTCCTGCGGCCACGACGACCTATGTAGCGCAACCCGATAACAGCAGCAGCAACAACAACGACAAGAGCGACAAGACCGGCCTGTGGGGACTGGTCGGATTGCTCGGGTTAGGTGGACTCGCCGGGCTGCGTCGCCGTAAAGACACCTACCCTGAAGCAGGACTGGGTCGCGGCACAGCTCCACGGGCTTAATCGCTCGCCGGATGCGCACGGAGCCCGACACTGACTGGGCTTCGGGCGCTTCCGGTTGCGACTGCGCCGCCGAACTGGAACCTCACCGGTCCTCCTTCTGGAGCTGGTGTAGCAATGCCTCCGACGGCCTGGGCCGGACTGCTCAGCTCGGTACCTGCAGGTTTCATTTTGCGGCTAGCTGGCAACTTCTGCGGCGTGAGTGGAAGGCGATCGGCGAGGGATGCGTCGGCGCACTTCTGCAAGGCGGCCTGCGGGGACCATTCCCCTTTGTTAAGACGCTAGCGTTGCCCCTCTGGCCGTCGATCACTACCGCTGCTCGTCGGCAGCGGCAGCATCACGATCGACTTCGCCCGCAGATCGGTCAGCGACGGCGGCTTGACGATGTCGTTCGGCGGCGGCGCGGTGCTCGTCGGGGTCGCCGACGCCAGCATCCGCTGCGTCGTCATGGAGTTGGGCCGCTCGGTCGTGAACCCCAGCGGCTTCGTCGTGCAGGTCGGCGGCTCGGCGGTGCGCATCGGCGGCGTGCTGGTGGGCTACGTCGGCGCGTTGGGCCGCCAGATGCGCATCGTTCTCGCTGACGGGCTCCCCGCGAAGCAACTCGGAACTGCGCTCGCGCAACTCCTCGGCCCGAGCCTCGACCCAGTCCTTGGCTTCGTCGGCCATGAGTTTGAAAGTACGGGCTGTAATCCGTCAGGCGTGCTGGAAAGTGCATTTCCGTCAGCGATACCGGCTAGTCGGGTCGGGGGACCGCTAGGGAGAGCCGACGGCGCGCACCAGGCTGGGTACCGACATCCGCAAGTTCGACAATGCCCAGCGCGGTGGCATCTGGCTTGGTGCCGTGTCCCGTCTGAGCATCCGCTTCTTCAACGGGCCGGGAGTTGTCCGGGGCTACTACGACGCCGCCTAACAGGGAGGCTGATGCGCCGTTATCGGCACCGGTTTGCTAAATCAGCGCGGTGGATACTCCAGGGCCGGTAAGACTCAGTTCACAGTCTTGATTGAATGGCAGGCGGGGGTAGCGGGAGCGCATGCGGGGGGTGCTCCCGTCCCCGTCAGCCGACACTGGTCGCTTCAGCGAAGTGCACAGTCTGTGACTGGAAGCTCGGTGCAGGGCGGTACGTCCTGTGGGATGCAGATGAACTCATCAGGCCCGATGAGCCGGGGCTGCGAAGTTTCTTCTCGATACGAAGGCGGACGCTCCGCCTCGCTGTCATCACACATTCGAATCCTCACTGCAGTCGCGGTTATCGATGGCGAAGTGTCCACCACACGTAGGTCCACATCGCGCACCACAAGAACGCCATCCCGGTGAGCGACGACGCTCCGTCGGTGTACGCGCCGTTGACGTACGCCAACCCGAAGAACGCCGTAGGTATCGCGGACAACGCGGTTAAGACGACGAAGAACGCGTTGAGTTGCTTGCGCTCGGCCTGGACTACCGGCAGCGGCTGCGGCGCAAAGAGCGGCTGCGGCGCGGAGTCGGTCGACGGAGGATCGAACGCAACGGTCGATTCCGTCCACGCGGTCCCGTCCCAGTATCGCTTGAACAGACCACCCCTCGGGTCTGGGTACCAACCTGGTGGAACCTCCTGCGGCTGCATCGGCAGTCCCCTCTCAGCGTTCTCACAGCGTTCTACAGTCTGACGTTCACAGACTCGTTTTGCCAGCACCCTTTGAGCCACTTGCGGGGCTCGATCACTCGGATCGGTTCGACGACTAAGCCGGTCTTTGCCGGTATCGCACGCACGGGCACGCCCGACTGGAACGGCACGTGTTGAACTGGTTGCTGACGCACCGCGCCCGCGCTTATCCATTACACACGATGGCCATGTCGGGACATTGTTTGCCACGCAGTCTTGTGATGGTCGGCTACCGTGAGCGCGAGAAGCCGGTGCGCCATGCTAGCCGCCTCTTACGGGAGCGCGGAGTTGCGAGAGCGTCACCTGCGCTCAGGGGTGTTCGGTGGGGTGTTTTTGTCGCGGCGGGGGGCGAGGTGGAGTTCGGTTCGGGGGTGACGTGGCGGCGTAGTAAGCGCGGGCTGGTGGTGTGTGCGCCTGGAGGCGGTCCGCTGCTGATCGAGCATGAGCATGCCGACGACCTTCCGGCGGTGATCAACGGTGCTGACGAGCCATCGGGCTTGGCTGTCTTGCTGGGCGACCGCCCGACGGAGCATCAGTTGGTGCTCGATCTGATCGCCGAGGGAGTCATCGTCGATCCGGCTGCCCCGCCCATTACCCCCGGGGCGGGGGCGGCGATGAAGCGGGTGACGGTGACGCGCTCCGGGGTGGAGTTCGCTGGGATCGAGCGGGTCGCACGGGTCGCGCACCGGGTGATGATGCCCGTGGTGGGTTCGTGGGCGGGTCGAGCAGTGCTATTGGCGGTGGTGGTGGCTGGCGCGGCGTTGTTGGTCGCGGGTCGCCCGGACGGTCCGGCAGTCAGTAGGCACCCCTGGATGGACGCGACGTTGGGGTTCCTGTTGGGACTCGCGTTGTCCGCGCTCCACGAGATCGCCCATGCGGTGACCCTGGTGCATTACGGACATCGGCCTGGGCGGGCGGGATTCGGATTCTATTGGGGCTCGATCTGCTTCTACGTCGATTCCACTGACGGGATCACCCTGCCCCGGAACGCACGCATCATCAACGCACTGGCCGGGCTGGCAGTAGACGTGGTGACAGCAGCGGTCCTGTTGATTGTCGCCTCCCTGGCAGCACCGGTACTGATTGTCACGGTGTTCTGGCGCATCGCGATCCTGAACCTGCTCAGCGTCATCGACAACGGACTGCCGATACTGGAGGTCGACGGCCACGTCGCGTTATCCGACTATCTGGACGAACCCGATCTCGCTCCACGCTCCCGCGAAGCCCTCGGTCGGCGGCTGCGCGGCATTCGGCAGGTCGAGGCACCACGCTGGCTGGCGGCTTACGGAGCGTTCAGCTTGATCGGCGGGATCATCCTCACGGCGCTCGGTATGTGGGTGTGGTGGATCGCCGCCGGTGATCTCGTCAAATCCCTCTGGCACGGCAACCCCGCCGAAATCCTGCTGGCCGCATACCTGGTCGTCCCGTTCGTCCTGGCCGCCGCCCTGTCCCTCCTCGGCCTCGTCCTCGAACTCGCCGCCGCACCCACGGGCGCACCCACAACCGAGCCGATATAGGACGCGAGATCCCGAACCCGGCCACAGCTACCTGAACTGTGCCGCAACTTCCGCGCCCTATCGGTGCAACAACGCCTCCAAGAAACCTCCAAGCTGCTGCCACCAGCATGAATCCATCACACCGAGCAAACCCCGGCAGCTCGCTCCCGAAGAGGTCAACACCCATGATCCGACGCATGACACGCCGACTCACTCGCAGCCGTCGAAACCGTGGTTGATCCGACTGGGCCAGCCGGTGTCCAACACCAGATGATCCGCAAGATGGCACGCCGCCTCACCCGCAGCAGACGCGGCCACTCCTGATCCCACTGGGGTCAGCCGGTCGTCCAAGGAAACCGAGGAGGTGGACCAGATGATTCGCAAGATGGCACGTCGACGCACCCGCAGCCGACGGCGCGGAAGCTGAGTTTCTACTCAACGAGCCAACAGCAAACCCGAATGGAGGTGAACCCAGATGATCCGCAAGATGACACGACGCCTCACCCGCAGCAGGCGCGGTAAGAGCTGAGCTTTTATCCGACGCCCCCACCAACTTGAGCAGAGGTGAACCCAGATGATCCGCAAGATGACACGACGCCTCACCCGTAGCAGGCGCGGTAGCCGCTGAGCCTGGACCTCAGCAACTTGAGTAGAGGGTGAACCCACATGATCCGACGTATGACACGCCGCCTCACCCGCAGCAGACGCCACGGCTGATCCCACTGGGCTCAGTGGTAGTCCAAGGAACCCCGAGGAGGTGAACCAGATGATCCGCAAGCTGACACGACGACTCACCCGCAGCAGGCGGGGTAAGGGCTGACCTTCTGTCCGACGACCCCACCATTGACCTTGCGCGAAGGTGAACCCAGATGATCCGCAAGCTGATACGACGCCTTACCCGGAGCCGTCGAGGTGGCCGCTAGACGTGGTCTCTCACACCCGAGGAGATGAACACCCATGATCCGACGCATGACACGCCGACTTACCCGCAGCAGGCGCAGCGGGCACTAAGAGTCTCGTTGCTCGCAAGGACCTCCGTCGGCCTACCAGTCCAGTGCTTGGGCTGCCGCCTCACACCTACAGTGATGGGGCCACCATGAACTTCCAATTCTTTCGCCCGATGCTGGCCACCCTCGGCCAACCGCCCACCCGGTTCACCGACTTCGCGGTCGAGGCCAAGTACGACGGTCAACTTCACTGGACTTGTCAAAGGTTGTTAAGGGGAGCCGCAGTCCATCTGGCGGGTGGTTTGCTTCCGTTAGCGGCTTGGCCCCATCATTCCGTGACCCATACCGGGACCCATCATTCCGTGACCCATGCCAGGTCCCATCATCCCGCCGCCCATCATTCCGCTCATCATCGCCGGCATCCCTTCGACGACGAATCCGGTGACT
>MDSW01076195.1_pt1 | contig 18822 bp, 14 predicted proteins | sample 811171 | NCBI WGS metagenome assembly MDSW01 (sample SAMN05326641, study PRJNA326480) | marine metagenome | isolation source: seawater | place: Atlantic Ocean: North West | collected 2012 | reverse complement strand
TTCAAGGATATATGCGTAAAGAATTTACTAAATAAATAACAATTCTCAAATCACTCCATATCTAGCTTAATAGAGACCCATCGCAAACGACCTTTTCCTTCAACTAATAACAAAACAGATTTGTGCCTAGATTTTTTTGCTTTATTCACTATTGATTGCAAAATTTCTATGCTAAATGGCCTTGTGTCTTCCTGTTGACCAGCCTCAACAATTAGATCACCAGAACTTATTCCCTTCTTTGAAGCCGGACCTCCTTCTATCACTTCTACGACTACAAGACCTTTAGCATCCTTCTCAAGCGAAAATCTCTGCTTTAGATCATCCGTTATAGTAGAAAGCCTTATTCCTAATCCTTTAATCTTACGCGCTTTTTTCTTATTATTTGACTTACCACCTTTTACAGCCATCTTTGTCGTCTCTTCGTTGAGCTCCTCAATAACCGCACTTAAATTTAAATTCTTATTATTTCTCCAAATTTTAATAGGAACAGATTTTCCAACTTCAGTATCAGCAACAATCCGGGGAAGGCTACGCATCTTATCAACCTGTTGATTATTAAATTTTAGGATAATATCACCAGCTCGAATCTTAGCTTTTTCTGCGGGGCTATCTGGTATTACATTAGCGACAAGTGCTCCAGAAACCTCGTCAAGTCCAAGGGCTTCAGCAATTTCCTCTGTTACAGCTTGAATATGAACGCCAAGCCAGCCACGGCGCACTTGGCCATGCTTAATTAATTGTTTTATTACGGGCTCAGCTACCCTTGATGGTATCGCAAAGCCGATTCCGACACTACCTCCAGAAGGCGAAAAAATAGCAGTATTGATACCGATTACACGACCTTTTAAATTAAACATTGGCCCACCAGAGTTTCCTCTATTAATCGAAGCATCAGTTTGAAGAAAGTCATCGTATGGCCCTGAATTGATATCTCTACCACGAGCTGAGATAATACCAGCAGTAACTGTGCCACCTAGTCCAAATGGATTACCTATAGCCATTACCCAGTCACCCACACGTGACTTATCAGAATTTCCAAATTTTACGCCAACAAGTCTTTTTTTGGGCTCTATTTTCAATACTGCAAGGTCAGTTTTTGAATCTCGCCCAATTAACTCTCCCTTTATTCTAGTGTTATCATGCAAAACTACTGTAATCTCATCAGCATCTTGTATTACATGATTATTGGTCACCACATACTTTCCATCATCAATAATGAAACCAGAACCAAGTGATGTAGCCTTTCTAGATCGTTTCTCTGATTGATTTCGGTCAAAAAATTCTTTGAATAAGTCTTCAAACGGGGTCCCTGGCGGCAATTTTGGAAGCTCCATTCCGCTTCGACCCTCTATAACTTGAGTAGTTGAGATATTTACCACTGAGGGCAAAAGTTGTTTTGCTAGGTCCGCAAAACTCTCAGGTGCCGCTTTAGCATTGGAAACCCCAGGCATCAATATAATGACCAGCGCAAAAAAACTGTTCAAAAATATAGATCTTAAGCACTTAAGCGGCCAATGTGCGAATGGAGTATAAGTCATAAATTGTTTCCTTTTCACAACATGCTATTTTTATAACAAGTTATTTAAGTCTCAAGGCTTAAAATTATAATATTTTAAGCTTAACCATCACTTTTATTAGTTTAACATAAACTAAGATTGTGTTCGAAGATTGTTCAAGAAAAGGTATGTCTATGGCGAATAAATTCAACCCCATTAACCTAAAGCCAACCATAAAATTAAAACACCAGTTGAAGTAGCTACCAATCCTAAAGTTTTAAGAGTCTCCGAAGACATAGTAATAAATTTTTCAACCATCCTTTTCAAAAATTCAGGAAAAAGTGATAAAAGAATACCTTCAACAGCAAAAATCAAACCAATAGCTGTCCAAATAATGTTGGCAAATTCTATCAATTGTCCTCACTCAACTTGAGAAAAGATTTTTATTTTTTGGTACCGAAAAATCTAAAAAATTCAGAATTAGGACTTAAAACCATTGTTGTTCCATCACTTAAGGCCTCGCCATAAGCTTCCATTGAACGATAAAAATCAAAAAATTCTGTATCCTTACCAAATGCAAGACCAAGTATGCGATTGCGTTCACCTTCACCCTGGCCACGCAGTATCTCCGACTCACGTTGTGCCTCAGCAAGTATAATTGTGCGCTCTTTATCAGCAAGAGCTTGAATTTTTAATTTTTGCTCTTCACCTTCAGCCCTGAGTTGGGAGGAATAGGCAACTCGATCAGACCGCATTCGATTATATACTGATTGAGCGGTTTCATCAGGAAGATCGGTCCTTCCAATACGAACGTCAACAACCTCAGTGCCAAATTCTGCAGCCTGCGCCATCATTTGTTTCGTAATAATGTCCATAACTTGGGCACGTTTTTTGGTCAACATATCTGCTAAAAATATTTTACCTATTTCAGACCGGATTGCAGCATTTAATCTATTTCCAAAAACTTGGCGAAAATTTGCATCAGAACCTGCGCGTTTCCGAAACTCTAGGGCATCTATGATACGGTAGCGCGCAAAAGCATCGACATTAATTCGCTTCTGGTCTGATAAAATTACCTCTTGGACCGGTGGATCTAGATCAAGTATACGTCGATCAAAATATTCCACATTCTGAACAAATGGAATCTTAAAGTCCAATCCTGGGCTACGAACCAAGCGGACCGGGCTACCAAACTGAAGGACTAAAGCCTGTTGTGTCTGATGAACGGTAAATAAACCACTATACGCAGTAATGCCAGTGGCAACAATAATAACTCCAAGTATTATGATAAAAGTATTCTTCATTTGCTGTTCCCACTATTACGTTTCTGCAACTCAGGAAGAGGTAGGTACGGGACTACGCCAGAACCACCTTGACCTTTATCAATGATGACTTTATCAGCATCCTTAAAGACCTGTTGCATCCGTTCTAAAAATAGCCGCCTAGTTGTAACATCTTTGGACGTCTTATAGGTTTCATAGACTGACAAAAAACGTTTAGCCTCACCATCCGCCTCTTTGGTAACTTTTTCTTTATAAGCACTTGCAGCTTGTATCATCGTTTGTGCCTTACCTTTAGCTTTTGGCACTATATCGTTCTTATATGCTGTAGCTTCATTTATGGAGCGCTCTTGGTCCTGACGCGCTCGCTGTACGTCATGGAAAGCATCTATCACCTCTGCAGGCGGGTCTGCTTTTTGCAGTTGAATTTCAGCGATAGTAACTCCAGCACCATAATCATCTAGAATTTTTTGCAAAAGAACTCGCGACTGTTGCTGCACTTGCTGACGTTTACTAGTAGTAGCGTCCTCAAGAGCCGTCTGGCCAATAATTTCACGCATCGCACTTTCAGCTGCAATCTTAATTGTTCCTTCTGGATCACGAATATTGAATAAGAAATCAGCTGCATTTTTTATTCGCCACTGAACAACAAAATCAATATCAATTATGTTTTGATCACCAGTCAACATTAAGCTTTCTTGGGGTAGATCCCTACCTCCAACACCACGGCCACGTCTTGTTTGACTAACTTCACGAAAACCTACAGTAACTGTATTAGTTCGCTCTACGTTAGGCTTCAAAACCTCCCCAATTGGACCAGGAAACCAATAGTTTAAACCCGGTGTAGTATGCTTAACAAATTTTCCAAATAATAACTCCACACCTTGTTCGCCAGGCTGCACGCGATAAAAACCACTGCCTGCCCATAAAGCAATTACTGCCAGAGCTATGAGTATCATTCCTCTTGGGCCTCCGCTTCCTCCTGGAAGGAAACGTTTAAAGCTATCCTGACTTCGGCGCAGCATATCCTCTATATCAGGAGGAATTGGTGCACCTCCACCACCTCCATTACCACCACTACCCCACGGGCCTCGGCCTCCACCATCTGTATTCCACGCCATTTTCAATCGTCCCTATGTAAACACTAAAATAACTAGAAGAAAGCTTGTAAAATAAGTTTCATGCTTTACCTCTATAACTATCGAGGGCATCTGACAATACAGCCTCGACCCGGAAGAGCCAAATAATATACCGGGTATAACTATATTTTGCTTATGTTACGGAGATTTCAAGTATGGCTGGTATTACCGAGAAAGAAATTTTAAACGCACTGTCAAAAGTAACTGAGCCGATAACCGGCAAAGATATAGTAAGTGCAGATATGATTAAAGGACTGCAAACTAAAGATGGGCATGTTGCTTTTGCAATAGAGGTCGATCCAGCAAGAGGCGCTGAACTGGAACCTATGCGAAAACTAGCAGAAGAAATAATCTATGATTTAAAGGGAGTCATTTCTGCCACAGTCGTTTTGACTGCCGAGCGTGCTGCAAATTCACCTCCACCTGGGCCAGCCCCTGGACAACCAGGTGGCCCAGTACCAAAAATGGGAGCACCGGAGCTTCTACCTGGCGTAACATCAATTGTTGCAGTAGCTAGTGGAAAAGGTGGCGTTGGAAAATCCACAACTTCAGTAAATGTAGCGTTAGGACTTGCCGCGGCTGGTAGAAAGGTTGGTCTTCTAGATGCCGATATTTATGGTCCATCTATGCCTCGCATGATGGGTATCACTGGACAACCTAACTCAAGCGATGGCAAAAATCTTGATGCGCTTGAAAACTATGGCATTAAGGTAATGTCAATGGGTTTTCTTGTTGAAGAAGACACGCCAATGATTTGGAGAGGGCCAATGGTACAATCTGCTTTAGAACAGATGATGCGTGACGTTAATTGGGGCGAACTAGACGCTTTGATTATAGACATGCCGCCGGGGACTGGTGATGCTCAGCTTACAATGGCCCAAAAGGTTCCTCTCACTGGTGCTATAATTGTTTCCACACCCCAAGACATAGCCCTTCTTGACGCCCGACGAGGTCTCAACATGTTTCGAAAGGTTGATGTTCCCGTACTGGGTTTAATAGAAAATATGAGCTATTTTAATTGTCCACATTGTGGTGAACGTTCCGATATTTTTAGCCATGGCGGCGCAAAGGCAGAAGCAGAACGCTTAGGTATGGATTTTTTAGGAGAGATTCCATTACATATGAGTATTCGAGAAACTTCTGATGGGGGTAAACCCATTGTTGTTTCCGACCCTGAGGGTGAGCATGCTAAAGCATATTGTGATATTGCAAATAAGGTTTGGGACAGCATTGGACGTACCCTAGGAGCTCAAAACCAAGCAACACCAAAAATCATAGTTCAATAAAACTAAGTTTTTAAATTTTTATAAAATCTATTATTTTTTTAGATAAATTCAAAATTAATAGGCATAAAAACTCTTATGAATAGCTTATAGTTCTCTTATTGAAAAAGCCAAATTGGCATTGATGAACAATCAGATTGTAGTGCTAAAAAGTAAAAACTAAGAAAATTGAAAAATAATTTTTCACATAAAGCTTATTTTCATTTTACGAAAAACTATCTATCGCTAAAGCATAATAAAAAGCAATCTAATGACACATATGCTAAAAAAGGTCCTACTTCTTACGGTCAAGAATCACAAAACTATATTCAGGACCATTTTTACTTTCTGGCTTGCAGTCTTTTCGATCTGTTTCCAACCAATCACTTCGGTTAAATATTGGAAAAAACGCATCACCGTTGGGTGTTGAGTGGATCTCAGTAAGGTAAATACGATCCACTTTATACAATGCCTGTTCATAAATAGTGGCACCGCCTATTATGAAGACTTCAAGTTGATTATTGTCTTGCCCCCACAATTCTTCAAAAACTTTTGCCTGTTCTATGGCTTCATCAAGATCATGAGCTATCTCAATACCGTCTGCTAAAAAATTTCTGTTTCGGGTAATTACAAAATTAGTACGCCCTGCCAAGGCGCCACCAATAGATTCATAAGTCTTACGCCCCATGACAATTGGATGCCCCATAGTAACTGCCTTAAAGAACCTCAGGTCCTCCGATATGTTCCAAGGCATTCCCCCATCAATTCCAATAGCCTGGTTTTTAGCCATAGCAACAATTAAAGAAAGACGAATAGACATTATACCTCAATATTAGACAGCTATTGGAGCAGAAATATGCGAATGTGCTTCATAGGCTTCAAGACTAAAATCTTCGAAAGTAAATTCAAAAATATCAGCAACATCAGTATTTAGCTTAATTATTGGAAGCGTGAGAGGTTTGCGGGTCAATTGCAAATCACTTTGTTTGAAATGATTTTTATAGATATGTGCATCACCCAATGTATGAACAAAATCCCCAGGCTCTAATCCGGTAACCTGGGCAACCATTTGTGTTAAAAGTGCATAAGAAGCAATATTAAATGGAACACCTAGAAAAACGTCCGCACTACGCTGATAGAGCTGACAAGACAACTTTCCCTCACTTACATAAAACTGAAAAATACAGTGGCAAGGTGGTAACGCCATACTATCCACATTAGCTACATTCCATGCACTAACTATGTGGCGGCGTGAGTTGGGGTTATTTTTAATAGCGTTAATAACATCAGTAATTTGATCTACTTGACCTCCTCCTGGTATAGGCCAAGAGCGCCACTGATACCCATAAACTGGCCCTAGATCGCCAACATCATTTGCCCATTCATTCCATATATTTACTCCAAATTTATTTAAAGTTTTGACATTAGTATCTCCAGCCAAGAACCATAATAATTCGTGAATTATTGATTTCAGATGTAATTTCTTTGTAGTAAGCAAAGGAAACCCTGCACACAAATCAAAACGCATTTGATATCCAAAGATGCTTTGGGTACCAATACCAGTTCGGTCTTCTTTGAAGACACCATTTTTTCGAATATGAGCGAGCAGATCAAGATATTGCTGCATTTAAAATATTTAAACCATTAGTTCGCAGAGTTCATATGAAGTTTGATTTTAACTTACATATTCCTATACGCCAAGGCCCAGAGAAAACTCACTTATCTCTATCCCCTTGCTAAGAACCCCTAAGAATAATTATACTAGTAATGCTGGCTTGCCAGATATGGTGATAAACGCCTGACGAAATAAGCGTTACGGACCCGGGGGCAGTACCCGGCGCCTCCACCAATTTTTTCCCGCCAATTATTTTTTGATTTCTAGGTGGGTGAAAATTCGAGGGGGTGAAATAGGATCGACGTGCGTAGTAAAGGTTAGGTTTTTGCTCGGTGAGGCACCACCGTTATCGGTCCACAAAGCAATAGTTGCTAACGATAACTATGCTCAGGCTCGTCTCGCCGCTTAATGCGGTCGGATGATCCGAACACTTTAAGTCCTTGAGCCTTAGCAGTTCGAGGCGGGGTTCGGGAGGCGCCTGGCAACAGAAGCCTCCCACTTCGTTTTTTAATAAGATTTTTAAGTAACTGCTTTTAACCTTTCCTGCTTGGCTCTGAAAGGTTAGAGATAAACAATGACTTTTGACCCGTTTCAATATGATGCATGGATTGAAGAGGCGCTTAGAGGCGTTATCCGCCGATCACTCACCTATGCCTCTGAGAATGGATTGCCTGGTGATCACCATTTTTATTTAACATTTCTTACTGATGATGAGACTAAAGGTGTTGAAATTTCTTCGTCTCTAAGAGAAAAATACCCAAAAGAAATGACAATAGTTCTGCAACACCAATTTGATGAAATGATCGTAAATGAAGATGCAGTGTGGGTAACTCTCCAATTCAATGGTAAGTTAGAAAGGTTACGTATTCCATTTGATGCAATGATTTCTTTTGCAGATCCATCAGTGAATTTTAGCCTACAGCTTAAAATGACAGATGCCCAAGAAGAAAACTTAATATACTCTGAGGCTGATAATGCTAGCTTAGATAGCAACAGAGAAACAGATGATAATGTTAAAAATACAAGAAGCCCAGGCGAAGTTATAGCTCTGGATGCTTTTCGCAAGAAATGATCAATAACTAATCCATGGAATCATGAGCAATTATAATCACCACGAAATGTTTCCCTTAAAAAAGGTAAAAACGCCTTGGAGAAAACTGACGAATGATTATGTTAAAGCTGTTAAATTAGAAGGCCAAACTTTTCTTAAGGTAGAGCCCCAAGCACTAAGCTTGCTAGCAACTGAAGCCTTCAAAGATATTTCACATTTATTAAGACCAGAACACCTAGAACAACTTGCATTAATTCTTAAAGATCCAGAATCATCCCCAAATGATAGGTTTGTCGCACTAGATCTTTTAAAAAATGCCAATATTTCAGCAAGTGGCGTCCTACCTATGTGCCAAGATACTGGTACTGCAATTGTAATGGGGAAAAAAGGTTCAAACGTTCTTACTAATGGCCAGGACGAATCAGCTATTGCAGAAGGTATACTTAAAACTTTCACCAAAACTAATTTACGCTACAGTCAAGTAGCCCCAATTGACTTATTCAATGAAACAAATACCGGCAATAATTTGCCAGCTCAAATTGAAATTTATTCGGATCAAGGCAATGCCTATGAGTTTTTATTTATCGCTAAGGGTGGCGGCTCTGCCAATAAAACTTTTTTGTTCCAGAAAACAAAGGCTTTACTTAATCCCGAAAGTTTAATTAATTTTTTAGAAGAAAAAATCCGATCCTTAGGAACTGCTGCGTGCCCTCCATATCACTTGGCCATTGTAATAGGCGGAACGTCAGCAGAATTAACCCTTAAAACAGTGAAACTTGCTAGCTGTAAGTATCTCGATACTTTACCAACTCAAGGCAATAAATATGGGCAGGCCTTTCGTGACCTTATTTGGGAACAAAAAGTCCATAAGTTAACGCAGTCTCTTGGAATTGGCGCTCAGTTTGGTGGTAAATATTTCTGCCATGATGTCCGCGTTATTCGCTTGCCTAGGCATGGAGCAAGTTGTCCTGTAGGCATTGGAGTATCTTGCTCAGCCGATCGCCAAGCAATAGGGAAAATTACAGCCGATGGTATTTTCTTAGAAAAATTAGAAACTGACCCTTCACAATACTTACCTGAGGTAACTGATAAACATCTCGATGGAGATGTTCTTGCCATCAACCTTAATCGACCTATGAAAGAAGTACTTTCAGAATTGTCAAAATACCCAGTGAAATCAAGATTAAGTTTAACCGGTTCTCTCATAGTAGCCCGTGATATAGCTCATGCCAAAATCAAAGAGCGACTAGACAAAGGTTACGAGTTACCTGAATACTTTAAAGACTTCGGTATCTATTACGCAGGACCAGCCAAAAAACCAGACGGTATGGTTTCTGGGTCCTTTGGACCAACTACGGCGGGACGAATGGATTCTTATGTCAACCAATTTCAATCTGCTGGGGGGTCCATGATAATGCTTGCAAAAGGCAACAGATCTCAGCAAGTGACTGAATCTTGTAAGAAATACGGTGGATTTTATCTTGGCTCGGTTGGAGGCCCTGGCGCACGCTTAGCACAAGACTGTATTACAAATATCGAGTTAGTAGAATACGAAGAGCTGGGCATGGAAGCAATTTGGAAAATTGAGATTATAGATTTCCCAGCCTTTATTATAGTTGATGACAAAGGAAATGACTTCTTTTCTGAATTTAAAGCTCCAATCCATAATGAATAAAAATGCCTCCTTATTTCCTTAAAAATGGCCCTAAAGATGCTTCACTTAATATAGCACTAGCGCATGGTGCAGGCGCACCAATGGATTCAATATTCATGACAGCATTTTCAAAAGAACTGGCCGCTGAGGGCTTCCAGGTTTTACGATTTGAATTTCCCTATATGATTAAACGAAGAAACACTGGCAAGAAAACGCCTCCTGATCGTGTACAATCACTTATCGATAAATGGCTTGAAGTCATCACTTTTTTGGAGCCAAAGAAGCTTGTTATTGGTGGAAAATCAATGGGCGGACGAATTGCTTCGATGGTCGCTGATAAAGCTCAAGTTAGAGGTCTAGTATGCCTAGGGTACCCTTTTCATGGAGTCGGCAAACCAATAACCTCAGAGCGTATTGCCCATCTTACAAATCTACGTACTCCTTCAATATTTTGCCAAGGAACCAGAGATGCCTTAGGCAATAAAGAAGATATAAAAAAATATAATCTATCAAAATCTATTAAGTTACATTGGCTTGAAGATGGCGACCATAGTTTCAAACCCAGGAAAACCTCGGGGCTATCTGAAATTGGGAATTGGCAAAATGCTAGCGAAGCTATTATAAAATTCCTAAAGACTCTATAGGGATCGTCTCTACATAATGGCAACTTATCTCCAAAATTTAGATAATAACAAAATACGAAAAAGATCGGTCAAGATATCCGGTCATGCTACTTCGGTTTCTATAGAAGAAGCCTTTTGGGACGCATTAAAACGCATTGCAGAAAAGCATAATTTGTCAATTAATAGCTTAGTTGAAAAAATAGATAGTGATCGCTCAATTAACTTTGATGGAAGCACGGGCAACCTTTCAAGCGCAGTTAGGGTTTTCGTTTTACACAACAAAACAGTTTAACGCCGCCTAAAAATCTCTTTCATTATATCTACAGGGTCAATCCTCTGTTGCTGTTGAGATTTTGATGGTTGAGTCGTTTCACCCGCATTAGGTGCCACCTCATTTTGATTTGGCCTTCCACCCAAAAGGCCCTCTAAAACCCCTCCAACACCCTTAGGTAGCTTCTTCAATAATTTATCTGCGCCTGGAATATGTAATACTCCACCCGTAATCTTCGAAGTATCCAGTTTTATATTTGGGGCATCTAACTTACCGTATATTGCAAAGGGTACCTTTTGCGATATTTTCTTCTGGGCACTTCGGGATATTAAATCAGTTAATATGTTCTGACCCAATTTAACATTTCCTTTAACGTCAATCCCCCATTTTGGTATATTAACAACTCCCTTTGCCTCACCATCTCCAAGATCCGAAATTATCCTTAAATCACTTGACTTTGCGACACCCCGACGGATTACAAAAGATCCTGAAATATCCACCAAGCCGGAAGCTTTTTTAGTATTTCCTAATAAACCTGAGACCTGGTTCATAGAGGCCACTAGCCCCAGAGCTCCTGCTAGCATCGTTCCATTTCTGCCTTTATAAACATTAATATCATTAAATTGCATCAATCCATTACCGCTAAGACCGCTAACTAGCTCTGCCTCATTACTACCTGCTGAATTTAAACTTACTTGCAACCCCATCGTCCCTCCCGCTATAGGAGCTCCATTTAAAGCGCTGGTGGCTTGTTCCAGATCAACTCCTTTAGTATCTATAATAACCTTCATTTGCGGACGAGAGTTCAATGTTGACTCTATTGATGCCTCCAAGAGACCTTCAAATATCAAACCTGTAAATTTATTGGTACGAAAAAATCCTTTTTCTATACTAACAGATAGATCAGCGTTCTTAAGATTAAAGCCTTTGTAATTAATAGATGGTGATTTTAAAATCACGCTAGCATCAATATCAGCCATTCCAGATAGATCAATTGGATCAATCGACCAATTTAAAACACCACTCCTAGTGGCAACACTCCTTGTTTTCAGACCACGCCAATAAGACGCACTTCTTTTTTTGGGAAGAAACGGATCAATAATAATTTTTCCGCTTGTTAAATCAGCCTTAATTTGAGGCCGTTGACCTTCAAGGCCAATTAGAATATTTCCACGCAAGTCAATATTGCCAGCTTTAGCTGTTATGCCTTTCAAAGCCATATTTTTTGCACTGCCAATAAGCTGCCCTTGAATATCTATTGGGCCAACCTTAGCAACTGGTTTATAGCCACCTATACTGCGAATTAAGTGTGACATTTCAGGATGACTTACACGTAAAGACAAGTCGAAAGTTTCACCTATTGGTAATGTGTTTATTTTGCCAGATACTGCGGCAATTCCACCCACAGCCTTAACGTTAAAAGCCAAGCTAGGAGAAATTAAATTACCGTTAATTTCACCATCCACATCAACTGCCCCTAACTGTTTAGCAGTAATTGCTTTTATTCCAGCTAGTTTTAAAAATTTAGATGTACTCTTTGCCTTGATCTGAAACTTAAGTCCTTTAACAGCTGGCACAATCGAAAGCACATCCAACTGTCCAGATGCCGCCAGCAAAGTACTTGAGGTATCCAAATCTATTTTTATATTTGGCGTAAGAACAGAACCATCAATTTGTCCGATAAACTTAATAACGCCTATTTCTTTTAATGTAGAATTTTGATTCAGGCCTGCAAATCTAAATAATTGATTTACGTTTTTAGTCTCGGCCTTAAGGCTCAGTCCAGTAGCTTTAGGAATATTTCCAAAATTACTAATTCTTCCTTTTGCAAACAACCTTGAGCCACCTAACTGATCAGTGCTCAGACGGCGTATATCAAGACTTCCATTATATAAAGTTCCATCAAAGACGGCATTCTTGATTATTTGCTCCCTGAACATCAACGACTTAACTTGAATTTCTATATTTGCATCCAAATCATTAAGAAGTTTTAGCGCTTGAAATTGATTATTATTTTTTATGACCTTGGTAGGCGTCTTTTTTTTATCTTTGTTATTTACTAGTTTAGAAGTTGTTTCTTTTTTTATGGCTTTCTGCTCTTTTTTTGGCAAGTAAGCGTCTAAATTAAGTTTATTAATTCTAACACTCACACCAAAGGATGGGCGCTTTCTCATTGCTAGGGTAATTCCTCCATTAAGCTTCGAGGAATCAATATGCAGTTTTAACTTCTTAAGCTTTATCTGATCTTGTGATGCAAAAACTCTAGTTTTTAACGATAACTTTCGAAGACGGTCTTTAGCTATACCATCAAGATCATAACCCAACCAACTGAGAAATCCACGTAGATCATTGACTGTACTTTCTAGTTCCCCCTCAAACTGCGGCTTATCACTTATCGAGGTCACAAACCCAAACAATGCTACATCAGATCCACCTGGAAATTGAGCTGATGCCTGAGATAAAGTAATTTCGCCATTTGATAGCTCAGCATTAATTCGTCCATTACTGAAAATTTCACCACGATATGTTATCGCTTCGGCAATCAATGTTAAAGATGCTTGCACTGATTTAGGAATGATAAATCTAGTCTTATTTTTTAATTTATTTTCTGTCTCCCTCCCCAGAACTAAAGAAGCTTTAGAACCAGTTTGTGAAGAGCTTTTAGACAAAGATGGCCTAGAGCTTTTTTTAGAACTTAACAACTTGTCTACATTGATATGTCTAGAAACAATGCGCGTGGTTATACTTACAATTTTACTAATCTTAATATCGACACTTCCACTTGCCTTTGCGTTACCTAAATTAAGCTCGAGCCCTTTTATCTCAGCACCATCAGCCTGTGCTTTAATGTTTGCTTCAAAACTTAAGGGCTGATCTAATAAATTAGGCAAGTTGCTACCCTGGGTAGCTATAATAAAGGCCTCCAAAGACTTAGCTTCGCCTTTGATGGATCCCTTGATACGTGGATTGCTTCCAAGACCACTTAAGGTCCCCGCTAACAAAATTTTCAAAGAGCCTGGCATTGCTCCAGTTTTAAGGGCAAAGGCTACTGTGCGTCCATGGATGATTTCTCCAACGTTGAGATCAAAATTTATTGGCACTCCTCTAAACTTAAATCCACCAGAGCTTTCAAGTGGTCCTTTTGTCGAAGCTGCTGAAAATTTAGCATCAATTGCCTCGATTTTCTCAATAGCACCGTTAAAAGAGTCTCTATATATTATTGTCCCATTTTCAACACTAAGACTATCCAGAGCGATGGACTGTGAACTAGATTTTGGAATTGAAGTCAGTTTGCTTTCAGGGCTTGTCACTTGAGCTTGTTTAGCTATGGAAGAGCCGCCTCCCTTAAAGTCTTCTTTAGACCCTAACATCCAGTTATTGCGGCCATCAGGAAGTACTTCAAGTTCGATTACTGGATCAACTAACGTGACCTTTTCAATGCTAATGAGCCCACCGAGAAGGGGCGCTAAAGCCACACGGACTTCTAAAGAACTCAGCTGAAGCAGGTTTTTGACCTTAGCGCCGTTTATATTTGCAAGAGAAACATCATTAGCAACTAGAGCTATAGCAGGAAGTATGGTGATTGAAATATCGCCATTGATTTTAATATTACGACCAGTAACATCCCTTATTTGATCTTGAATTTCATCTTTATATTGGTTCCAGTCAATAATTCCAGGACCTGCTATTACTGCAGCAAAAAGCGCTATAAAAAAGCTTGATAATAAAACGATTTTCTTCACTTAGTTCTCTCCTGCCCCGGACATTCTATTCCCGTCGACGTTGGAGTGTAGTATTGGTGTGCCGTCAGGGCAATTAGGAAGGACATTTCTATAAATTTTTATAAAATACTAGTAATGTTTAAGAGAGCTTATGGCATAATTAAGATTGCCCTAAAATCGTTAACGTTAGTCAAAGTTGGCCCCGTTAACACAAGGTCGCCTAGTTTATTAAAAAACGTATAGGCGTTGTTGTTTGCTAGAAGCTTTTTAGCGTCCACACCCACTTCTATAGAATTTGATAATGAGTTAGGATTAATAAATCCACCTGCATTATCTTCAGAACCATCAATACCATCAGTATCACAGGCCATTGCATAAATTTTCTCAGCACCTTTTAATGCTATTGCCATGGCTAACAAATATTCTGTATTTGGGCCGCCACAACCTCCAGCCCCTTTTATTGTCACCGTTAGCTCTCCACCTGAAAGTAGGACAGCAGGTGGTTTAATTGGACCTTTACCATCACAAACTTCGCGCGCAAGATTGGCATGTACAATAGCAATATCGCGGGCCTCTCCTTCTATTGCATCACCTAAAATCAAAGTTTCCAGCCCTAATTTTTTTGCCTCATCTGCTGCTTTCTCTAGACTACCTAGAGGTCGTGCAATTGTAATATTTTCAACCGTGTCGAATATACTATCACCAAGTTTAGGAGTTTCTGCTTCATTGCTTTCAAGCCATGTAGTCACATTTGAAGAAACATCAATAGAAAATTTATTTAATATCTGGCAGGCTTCAAATTTGGATGAAGGGTCTGCGACAGTCGGTCCTGATGCAATAATAGCCGGATCATCTCCAGGAACATCTGAAATAAGCAAACTAACTACGCGCGCAGGTGAAGCTGCTTCTGCTAAACGACCGCCTTTAATCGAAGAGAGGTGTTTCCTTACACAATTAATATCACTAATAGCCGCGCCAGAACGCAGTAGATCGGCATTGATTGTTTGTTTGTCCTCAAAAGTTAGCCCAGGAGCGGGCAAAGATAGAAGTGATGAGCCTCCACCGGAAATCAAAGACAACATCAAATCATCAGGGCCCAAGCCTCTTGCAAGTTTGAGAATTCTCTGTGCAGCCTTTAGTCCATTTCTATCAGGTACCGGATGAGCAGCCTCCACAATCTCAATTCGATTACACGGCACAGCGCAACCGTAACGAGTAACAACAAGTCCAGTAAGTTCTCCGGACCAAGAATCCTCTACTGCGCGAGCCATAGATGCTGATGCCTTGCCCGCTCCTACAACAACTATACGTCCCTTATTCTTAAAATCGGAAAGACATTCCAAATGAGGTGGAACACATATGGCTGGGTCTGCATATGCTATGGCAGCATCAAAAAGCTGGCGAAGCAACTTAGCAGGATTATCATTTTTCATAGGAAAATCATCACTATAGAAAACATTACGATTTAATTTTCCTAGACTGGTTTAATTGTAAGCAAAATAGGGTATTCTTTTAGAGTAAGATTATGGTAAAATGCAAAATTGTTATTATTACGATTTATATAACTACCCTATCGTTCATATGTAAAACGAACAAGGCCTCCTAAATTACTTGAATTTCCTTAGGCTTCGGACCACCAGTAGCCCAATCAAGAAGCTCAACCGTATGCAAAACATGAATATCTTTTCCAAGCTCAACAAAACCCTGTTTAATCTGCATAAGACAGCCAATATTTCCCACAACTATAATTTGCCCTTTTGTGGCATCTAAATGCTTGACCTTGCGGGACTGTAATTGTTTTGCCAATTTTGGTTGCAATAGGTTATAGGTCCCCGCAGAACCACAACATAGATGTCCTTCGGCAGGTTCATATATCTTAAACCCAGCCTGACTAAGTAAGTTTTTCGGCTGATTTATTAACTTTTGGCCATGTTGCATAGAACATGCCGAATGATAAGTGACTGTGGGTCTAAACTCTTTCTTTACATCAGCTAATCCAAGATCACTAATAATTTCAGTAATGTCGCAAGCTATCCTTGAGATTTTTTCTGCCCGTTTAGCCCAGTGAGCATCTCCTTTAAAAATCCACTTATAATCCTTAATCATGGTACCACAACCAGATGTATTGATTACAATGGCATCAACATCCTCCTTCTCCCAAGCTTCTATATTTTTCTTAGCTTGCGTTTCAGCATCTAAGGCCTGTCCCATGTGATGCAACAATGCTCCACAACAACCAGCACCTTGCGCTACAACAACCTCACAACCGTGCCGGGTCAAAAGGCGAATTGTTGCTTCATTTATTTCAGGTCTGAGCACTTGCTGAGCACAGCCAGTCATCAAGGCAACACGTTTGATGGCGTTACCCTCAGGATGAAATACCTGAGGAATAGATGTTGGCGATCTAGGTGGGACGAAAGATGGTGCATTAGATGCTATTTCCTTAAGGCGGCCTGGCAATAGATCGTTGAATGGTTTGATTAAACGGGCCCCATTAAGAGCCCACCGAAAAAGACTCGGGTTTGGGATAATAATACCTAGAAATTTTCGTAACCATTTTTCAGCTATAGGGCGAGTAAAAGTCTTTTCAATTCTAGTCCGAGCCAGATCAATTAAATGCATATAATCAACTGATGCCGGACAGGTGCTCACGCAAGATAAACAAGACAGACACCGGTCAATATGTTTAACCACTTTAGGTTGAGGCGCAACTGAAACATCAGATTCTAATAAGTTTTTAATCAAATAAATACGCCCACGAGGACTATCTAGTTCGTCGCCTAAGAGAACATAGGTTGGGCAAGTAGCTGTACAGAAACCACAATGAACACACTTACGTAGAATTTCGTCAGCGGCTTTAATCTCAGGGTCAGCAAGTTGGGTGAGAGTGAAATTAGTTTGCATGATATCAAACACCTTTGTAAAGGCGGCCGGGATTAAGAATACTTTTGGGATCAAAACCTTTTTTTATTCTGGCTGTAAGATTGCTTAGAACATCAGACTGAGGCTCGAATACTGACACTTTCTCCCTTACACTGGCCTCGGCACGAATAAGAGTTGCATGGCCACCACCAAGCTTTATGGCTTCTCGGATTATTCCAGCGCTAATGTTGGAATTATTTGTTTCAAGCCAAATTAATCCCCCTCCCCAATCGTAAAATACATTTGCTTTAATAGAACTAAGAATATTTTTAACTATTTTCGCACCATTCATAGGGGGTACAGATAATCGCCACACTTGCCCGTCACCAAGTAAAACGCCAACATCGGAAATTTCTTTCCAAAGAAGATTGGAATTTTGTGTATGCAGTTCATCTGTTTGTCCAAATTTTTCTATTTGGTTTATCAGAGCTTTGCTACGATGCTCGACAGAGCTTTTTGGCCCCTCAATACGAATTGCAGCCACCCCTGTGCCCGCACCCGAAATATAATTAACATTAGACCGAGATGCTGCTAAAGCTGGCAGATACGCAGCACCGGAGACTTCATTAGAGCTTCCAAGAGCAGCTGCCAAGATTTTGATAGCCTGATTATCTTTCACACCGAAGCACAGTATCGTTCGTATTTTCTCTGGAGCTGGCATAACTTTGAAGGTTACTCGGCTCATAACTGCTAGTGTTCCAAAAGATCCAGCTAGTAGTTTAGACAAATCAAAACCAGTTACATTTTTAACAACTGTTCCGCCAGATTTAAAAACTTCGCCCCGCCCGCTTACCGCACAAAATCCTAGAAAGTGATCACGTGCTGCACCTACCTGAATACGACGTGGACCAGCCAAATTACATGCAATAGCTCCACCGATGGAACCAATGTCACCATAAGCCTCATTAACTCCATAAAGCACTCCCATATTAGGCGGCTCAAATGCTAATTGTTGGTTGTTCTGCTTCAGAGTAGTCTTAATTTCAGCTATAGTTGTAGCGACGTTAGCAGTCATAAAAAGCTCACTAGGCTCATAAGCCGTAATACCCTTTAATCCACTAATATCGAGAATTTGAGTGGCAATTATAGGTCTACCAAAACCCTGTTTAGATCCTTGTCCCTTTATATTAAGAGATTGTCCTTCGGCTATTGCCAACTTTACTGCATCAAGAAGCTGATCGGCATTATACGGTTGCCAGCTTGTGCTCATAAATTCATCCTAAAGTCTAGGAAGATTAGGGAAAGGTAGCTTGCCTTCATGAACAAACATTCGGCCAAGTTCAGCACAGCGATGGAGCTTTGGGTATACTTTTCCTGGATTAAGAAGTTGGTCTGGATCAAATGCACATTTAAGACGCTGCTGTTGTTTCAAATCATTCTCTGTGAACATTTCCCCCATTAAATCACGTTTTTCTATGCCGACGCCATGTTCGCCTGTCAATACACCCCCAACTTCGACGCAATACTTAAGAATATCTGCACCAAAGTCTTCGGCTCGTTTCAGTTCACCCGGTTGATTGGCATCAAAACAGATCAACGGATGCAAGTTTCCATCTCCAGCATGAAAAACATTTGCTACGCGTAGATTATATTTTTTCGATAAATTTCCTATATGTTTAAGAACTTCTGCAAGACGACTACGAGGAATAGTTCCATCCATACATAAATAATCTGGGGAAGTGCGGCCAAGCGCAGGAAAGGCATTTTTCCGTCCAGACCAAAATGTTAAACGCTCTTCTTCACTTTCACTAATACGCACATAGACAGCTCCAGCTTTCTTAGCAATA
>MDSW01170897.1_pt1 | contig 18827 bp, 17 predicted proteins | sample 811171 | NCBI WGS metagenome assembly MDSW01 (sample SAMN05326641, study PRJNA326480) | marine metagenome | isolation source: seawater | place: Atlantic Ocean: North West | collected 2012 | reverse complement strand
GCAAAATATTTGTTACCCATGTTTTCTTGGTTGGGAAAATTATTATTAAAATAAAATTCTGTTCTGGCTCCCAAATATAAACTATTCCTATTATCTGCAAGATACGGGCGAATTAAATTTTGATTACCAATGTTATTTTGATTATTAAATTCATAGAAATGAAGCAGATCAGGAGTAGCGTCAATCCATATTTGTCCATAAATGATTGAAAAAACTCCTAAAAACTTAATTATTAGCAAAAGTTTCATGAGCAAAAAATACATATCAATATATAGATTTTACTATACCTATATAAAATGGGTTTTTATCGTATTAATATTAATTGATATCAACAAAGCATCAGGAGCGTATGATAAAGGCACCTCTACAGGCAAAGGAAGGTTTGAGCTTAGCGTAACCTTCAATCCTATGGGAATAGTTCCATATGGACAAAATTATAGTGTTTTAAGCTATGGGCTAAGCAGTAGTTTTGACATTGTTGGTTATTATTCTTATCATAAGAATGGGACAATAAGCCAATATTTAGGAACTTTATATCAATTTTATAATTCTAAAAATCTTGACCTTGCTACTGCATTTGGAATTAGGCATAAAGATAAGGGAGAAATAGATATTTTTGCACCTCAGCTTTTATATAATTACCATTTAAAAGACGGCTATTCGATTGGTGGGAGCATTGTTAGGGTGATTGAAAATGAAACATTTAACAATAATGGAACTGCTATAGATATTACTATTTACAAAAGAATGAATTCTTTGATTAATAATAAAATTAAAGATGCTTATATCGGTTTTGGATTTTTTAAAAACTCAGCAGCCGATTTATCAAAAGACAAATTATACCTACATTACAGCTTAGATTTTATCTTTTGATTATATTATCTACTTCTTCTTCTTTTTATGAGAATATTATAAAAAGCCATAAAAAAATAAGATATATCTGTTCTTAAGGGCTTCTTGAAGTATTTTTTTAGATATTTTCTTTCAGATTCACAAATTTCTTCAAAAGTGACAGGAAGATCAACGTAATAAGGTGGCACTAAACCAGGTTTTGTTTTGATCCTAAATACTTTAAGATCTTCCGGATATCTTGAAAAATAGTCCTCGCTTAAAGGCCTCACCCCAACAAGTTTCAATTCTCTTTTAAACCAATTGATAATCATGGGAAACTCATCTATCCAATATCTTCTTAAAAATTTACCATAAAAGGTTATTCTTGAATCATCTTTGATCTTGCCTCCTTTGTCTAAACTATTATCCTCAATCATTTTTGCCTGGATATATTCAGAATACGGTGACATTGTGCGAAACTTATAGACTGAAATTATTTTTCCATCTAACCCAACTCTTTTCATACTAAAAATAGGTCCATAGGATGGGTTCATATCATAATAAGGGTCTCTAATTTTTATTGACAAAAAATAGGATAATCCTTTAAACTCAACAATATCAACAATTTCAAATCCACATGACACCAGTCTACCCATTATCTCGCTTTTTGACATAACTCTATTGTGTCCTCTGGTCATAGCAAAATATACTTGCTTTGTTAATGGAATTTTTGGGATTACTCTTTTATAGATAAAATCTGAAAATAGAACAATTGGGCGAAAAAATAATGAGGATCCTACCCATTTTCGTTCAGAACGCTGCTTATCTGTCTCTGCACAACTACAATAAATTCCATTTTTTTTAAGAACAATATTAACTTTTTCATGAAATTTATTCACATGTCTAAAATTATTTGTCTTCTCTAAGTTAACAAATAGATTAAGGTCCTTTTTTTCTTCTAAGTTGAATGTATTTTTTGTCTTAATAATGATAGTTTTATTATCAAAATTCATTTTAAGCTGTTTGTTAATAGCAATGGCCAGGGGTTCAGGAAATTTTTCTGGGAATTTCATTTTATTTTAATTTTATCTATTAACTTATAATTTTTCAAAATATAAGACATTGTCCAAATTGCGATAATTATAATACAAAAGTTAATGTGGGACCTATATCGTTCTAAGGGTATTAGCGCATATGTATGCATGATCGAATGAAAGAGGGGGATGATTGCGATATAAATAGCAAATAAATCTTTTTTCCTTATTGTTAAATAAATTCCAATAAAATAAAAGGGTAGAAAAATTCCATAAAATATTAAGGAAGAAAAATTGTGCCGAATAGACCATTTTTGATATCTAAAACCTTGATATAGATAATTGGGGGAAAAAAATGTTGGCTGCCAATAATGTTTAAATGCCATTAAGTATTTTTCATAATCACCGTATTTATATGGCGTACGTCCTTTGCCACTAGATTCGCGAAGTGCATTTTCCAATCTCTGCTCATAATATTTGTCTTCAGCAGTTTTAAATTCATCACCATCAAAATTATTAATACCTATTTGCAATTTCTGCTCTAGAAAACTTTTATTATAAGGCTCAACATTACTTTTCCATAATTTATTCGTAATAGCAATGGTTTGAGGAGATACAAAAATAATTTCGCCATAGAAATTATAGTTCCTAATTAGCATAGGTGTAGATAATAACAGGCAAATAGCTATCCATGCGGATATTTTTTTAAATCGATCAATGAGCGGCCATTCAATAAACAGATAGGGCAACAATATTAAAGGGGTGAAAAAGAGATATCTAGGATCTGCATGCATTAATATAGAAAGCGATGTTGAAGATCCAACTATATAAATAATTTTATTTTTATTTTTAATGCTTAAGATAACTAAAAGTACTGCTAGTGGCAAAAATAAATAAACAGTTGGCTCTTTTAATAGTTGGACATTAAATCTAAAAAAGTCGGGATAAAGCATAGACCAAAAGGCAGAAAATAAACCTACTTTTCTAGAATAAATATTTTTTCCAACTAAATAAATAACATAAGGCAAAAAAGATGTTACCAGGCAATTATATATGAAAAATGGCCACAATGGTGAGCCAAATAGCTTTATGAAAAAAGCAATTAAGATAGGAATAAAAGGTCCAACAACTAGACCATGATCTTCAACATCCCAATGTGGGTTAAAATTTCCTAGAGCAAATTGCTCTCCAAACCATAAATATTCTTTACTATCGGCCCAAGAATCAATTTGATTTTCAGAAAATGTTAATAAAGCTATCGTAAGCCTAAAAATAAAGGTGATTCCTATTAATGTAAATGCTAACCACGACTCATTCGAAAGGATTAACTTTAGGGATTTATAGATTTTCTGTTTTATTTGATTTATTTTCATAGATAATAAATTTTGATATTGTACATACAATTCCAATAATTAATGTAAAATTAAAAATAAGAAAATGCGATAAAAGCGCAGATTCCGCACTCTCTTGAAAGCCTACTCCAGAGATTCTCAAAACTCCAACCCATCCTAATTCAAATGTCCCAAAATTTCCTATGCTATTAATTGGCAGTAAATCAGTAAAGTTTGACATTGAAATTGCAACAAGCATCTTACTTATCCCAAAAGTAAAACCTAGCGAATGCGCTGTAAATAAAAAAGATGAAAACAATAACAATTTTTCAAAAAATGTTACAGTGAGCAGTTTTGCTATTATTACCCTACTCATCTTAAATCTTGAAGATCGATTTTGTATTTTTTGAGAAATTTTATCATTAACTAATGATAATGCTTTAACGGTTATACCAAAAAAAAAAGTATAAAATGAATGCTTCCTCGTATACATAAATAGAAAGGGGGAAATGAAAGTTATTAATACAATTATAATTATTAATGGATTAATAAAATCAGAAATTCCTAAAAAAAATAAAGATAGAATAATTAATAAAATTAAATCAATAATCCGAATGAATATAATTTTCATGATTGATTCAGCGTAATTTATCTTAAAAATAGATTTTATAAGTACAGGGGAGGCAATTTCACCTAGCCTAAATGGTGCTAATCTATTTATAAGCTGAAAAATTCCTGTGAATTGAAGCCACTCAAAAAACTTTCCATTGCTAAAAACTATAGATAATCTAATTGCTCTCAGGAGATAACAAAAAAAATAAAGCATAAATGCTGTAGACAAATATTTATAATTTATATTACTTAATGTTATTTTTACATTTTCATAGCTAATATGGCTTAGCAATAAATATAGCGTAAAAACTGATATTGAACCCAGGGCAACCCTTTTGATAAAATATTTTTTATTTAAGATAATTTTTTGCCGGTATAGTTACTAATACGAATTATAAAAATGTCTAATTAAAAGTTTTTAAAAAAAGAATCTATTTGTCAGATTTTATTTATTTTTTCAACCTAAATAAAATTCTTTCCTGATTTACTCTAATTCTATCTAGCATATCAGCTACTATTCCTAGCGTAAAAAAAATAATTGATAAACCGTAGAAAAATGCAGCTAAAAATCCAGCAAATAAAAATCCAGAAAAAACTCCATTGATCAAATAATGTCCAAAAAATAAAACTGAAAAAATCATACCAATTAAAAAGAAAAAAAATGCTACTGACCAAAAAAATCTTAGAGGGAAGTAATCTCTATACGTTCGAAAAATAATCATTAATGAGCTTAAGGTGTATGAAAAAATATTTTTTACAACTCTAGATTTTCTATTTTTAAAATATTTTACCTCGATAGGAACTTCTAATATTGAAAGCTTTTGAACTGCAAAATGAATAAAAGTTTCCTGAGTATAAGTAAAGGTTGCATGCAGGTTGAAATTAAGTAATGACTGTTTGTTGTACGCTCTAAAACCACTTGAAACATCAAAAAACTTTTTTCTAACTAACTTACTAATAAATGAAGACATTATTTTATTTCCAATAAGCTTTACACGAGAAATATTACTAATTTTTCTTTTCCCAATGAACCTTGATCCAATTGCAATATCTACTTTTCCATTAATAATAGGATCTATAAGAAGCTGAATCTCTTTTGAATTAAACTGCCCATCTCCATCAATGTTTACTAAAATATCGTATTTATTTTCAACTGCATAGTTAACAGCAGATTGAAAGGCCATACCAACACCATAATTTTGATGATGACTGATAACTAATACACCCATTTTTTTTGCAATTTCCACAGACTTATCTGTTGAACCGTCATCAATTAAAATAACATCAAATTTACTAATGCCATTCAACTTTTCAGGAAAAGATGATATTACATCTTTTATGGTTTTATCTTCATTAAAACAAGGTATTGCAATAAGTAAATTCATATATCTATTTCAATATTGGCTTACAAGAAATGATGGTCCAAGGTAATGGTGTTCGAATAGTATCAATTTTTGAATAATTTGAAACAAAATTAATAAATTTTTTCTTTGACCAACGTTGAATATGCCCTGGTGTATTGCCTAAAGAAGAAAAATATTTACCCCTTAACATATTTAAAATACTCCAAATTGGCTCTCTGGGAACACTTATAATTAAATTTTTTTTAGTAATTGAGAGTAAGCTTTTTAACGCTTTTTCTGGATCTTCAAGATGCTCAAGCACCTCACAGCAAAGAACAGTTTCAGATGAATCAAATTTAGGATCAAGCTCATAAATACTTCTATTAATAAACTCAATGTTCATTCCCTGTTTGCGGGACTCTTTATAAGCAATATGAAGTGCTTTCTCTGATACATCTGAGCCGAAAACATTTATTTTATTTTGATAAAGCAAACCTGATATCTGACCTTCTCCGCAGCCCACCTCATGCACCTGTTTAGAGTTATTTTCTTCAACTAGCTCTAAAATATTACTCAAAAAATTCTTAACTAAGATGTTTGATATGGGATTCCTAGTTTGATATTTACTTTTATGCTCAGTTGTTTTAAATAAAGCTGACGTATCAATTTTTTTATTAAAAATCATTCCTTTTACTAATATTGTCTTTCTATTTTATTAATTATTTTAATTGTATCAATAAAGTCTAATCCGACTATCTCTAGATACCATTTTAAAGAATTATATCTAGGCTCATTTTCTTTATATACTAAATTTAATGCATCTTCTCTATCTATCATACCTTCTCTAATTTGATTACTCCTAAAAGTATCATTTTCGCTAAAACCAGCTACGAGTGTATAAACATAATTATAAAAGCTTGCAGTTCCATCTCCAATTCTCCATGTTGAATGAGTATCTACAGATTTTTCCCATTCGTAATCGTTAATTATTGTGTTGTTTATGGTTTTTTCGTCCCACCGAAGATAATCAAATAAATGAAATAAATCTTTTTTTGGCGTAAAATATCTTGAAAAAATTGAACCAATTGAATTAATAGCTGATTGATTAAAATAACCGGGACTTTTTAATGCATTTAGCCCTACAAAACTAAAAAGTTTTAATTGATTAGCAAGCGTCATAGAATAGATAGTTTTTTTATTGAAATTTGGCTTAATGTTAGCAAAGCCAATTTTGAAATCTGTATTTTCTAATTTATTAATTCCCCAAATTTCTAAATCTATTCCTAACTGTTTTTTTACTTTATAAGCGTAATAAAAGAAATACTTATCACCAGCCATAAAAAGAGGTATCATGCCAAGATGAGGGTTTTTAAGCCATGCGGTAATATTATTATTTATATTTTTTCTTTTCCAGTGAATATTTGCAGCTACTATTATGTTTTCTATACCAAGTTTTCCGCACACTCTAGCAATGTTTCTTCGAGCTAGATCGGTAACCATTCCCCAGTCATAGGTATATGTTATAGGATTTAATCCTAGCTCATTTTTTACAAAATGAACTACATAAGTACTGTCTCTTCCTCCGCTGAATGGTAAAATTACATCAAAATTATTCCCTTTTTTTCTGTAAGGCTCAACAAGATTGAGAAGCTTATCAATTGATTGATTTTTTTTCTGAGGAGTATAATTATTACAGAAATTACACACTCCTCTTTCATCAAAAAAAATAAAAGGAAAAGTCTCGGGTAAAATGCATTTTGAACACCTTTTTAGATTTTTTATTTTTTCTAAAGGGTAATCTAATATTTTTCTTTCAGCTTCAGCTTCTTTAGTTAAGTGTATATAATTTAAATCAATGACTACAGATTGTTGATTTACATCGGAGTCAATATCATTGATATTAACTGATGTTGTTGAATTTTTAGCTTCTAATGGTTTACTATAAACATGATTATCTAAAAAATTAAAACTTAATATTGATAAATCATTTAAATCAATTATCCTTGCAGTATTTGGAGATATAGGTTCTATTTTATAGTTATCAATATATTTTTGTAGCCCAATACGTTTTGCTAGTTTTTCTAAGATTGAAAACTCTGAGGCAAAGTAAATTAATTCATTTTCTTTGATTATTGTATAAAGTGATCCATTGTTCGATGTAAGAACAAACTTGTTTAATTCTTTCAAATATATTGCTGTAGCAATAGTCCCATATGCTTCCATTACAGAATCTGAAATAATTTTACTTAGCGGATCTTCATTTAATTTAATTTTTAAATTAATAGTTGCTAACAAAATTTCTGTATCAATATCATACTCTTTTTCTAAATCATTATATTTTTTCCATAATTCGTCTCCATTAACAATAATTCCATTGTGGACAGCAATAGCATCTCCTTTAACAACAGGTTGATTATTATGAGAATTGAGCTGTGACCCATTTGTTACTAGGCGCGAATGGCCAAAGACTAAATTCTTTTTTAGATCTTTTGAAAGCCCACTCTTGATGCTATCATTTACATATTTATTTTTTATTAAATTTGTAATTGGAATTGGGCCCTTGTAAACATCAAGATTATTGCTATTTTGATTTAATACTGCTAGGCCTGATGAGTCTTTCCCTCTTGATTCACTCATTTTTGCTAATTCATTTACACTTTTAACTAAATTAGAATTACTTACTCTGCATTTGTCAGTTGCAATAACTCCAAAAACACCACACATTTTTAACTGCTCCTTGCACCTTTAAATATCATAAATATTGTCCTAAAAAATAGCTTAAAGTCTGTTTTAAAAGGGCTCTTTAAATAATCATCTAAATACTCTTCTTCAATTCTTAATATTTCATCAAACCCAGGATTAGTGCTTTCAAAAATAGGACAAATTAATCCAGGTTTTACTTGAAAGTATTTTTTTTGATATCTCTCAGGATATTGACTAAAAAATGTATAGCTCATAGCTCTTATACCAACTAATTTTATCTTGCCTAGCAAAAAATCATATATTTGAGGAATCTCATCTATCCAATATTTTCTAATAAATTTCCCAAACGGTGTTATTCTAGGATCGCTATTTACTTTTCCTAATGATGATAAGCCTTCTTTTTCTAACATGCTTTGATGCAAAAACTCACTATACCTATGCATTGATCTAATTTTATGAATCTTTATATTTTTGCCTTTAAAGCCTACTCTATCAAGAGCAATTACAAATTTTGTTGATGGATTTTTAATTTGAGACTTTGAATATAGCTTTTGGAAGATAATATAGTTGGTTGAGTCTATTTTTTTGTTAAACACTTTTGAAAAGCCATGATACATCATCATTCCACATAATTCTATATTATGAAGAGTTATCTGCTTGGTATTAATTATTGCAAATCCTCCATTTGTAATAATTCTTGTAAAAACATCTAAACTTTTTTTAAAAACCTTATCCGATTCTGGAAAAAAATATAGCACTTCAAAAAAAAATTTTAATTGATCTTCAAAATGTTTATTAGGGAAATATTCTTCATAATTTGTTTTAATTTGAATATCACTTATAATCTCAGGTAATTTATAATCATCGTCAATAATTAGCTTTTTCTGCAAAAGATTTGACATTATTTAAATTTTTTTTGTATTTGAGGGTCAGCAAAATAGTCTTCTTTGCTTTGAGGGTAGTTTTCAAAAAACCAAACTAAAAACGAAGAAACGTCAACGCTATCTGAAAGGAGTTTTGATCGTCTTTTTTTATAGATTTCTTTCAAATTTTTTTGGTGTAAAAGCTCATCAATTTTATCTAAAAATGAGGAGTCATCATTTGTTCTAAAGCAATGAATGAGACTGTATTTATTTTGTAATTCCAACATTTGTTCTATTTCGTGAAAATAATCATCATACTCTATTGATGGGGTACCCAAAAAAGCTGATTCAGAGGACATGGTAGTGCTATCAGATATAAAAAGCTCTGCAAAAAATATAATATCATTTATTTGAGTTTTATTATAATCGTACAAATATTTTTCAAATTCTTTTGGGAGGGGTCTTTCTGTAGAGATAATTATTTTTCCATAGGGAGATAGCTTTTTGATTATTTTAGATAATAAGTTATCATCGATACCTTTTTTTCCAATGTCATGGGATGCTTGGAAACCTGTCGCTCTTATAAAAAAAAATTTATTTTCATATAAATTTTTTGGCAGACTTTCTTTTCTTGGTTTAAAATGATTAGGGTGAAGATGTGCAACTGCTTTATATCCACTATATCCAATTTTCTTTTTATTATATGGACCCAAATCTGTTACGTTTGGAGCTACAATGTCTGTGGCTGTTTGATAAAAAATTGCACCCTGGGGAACTGCAGCTAAGACATCATCTGTTGCAAATATTGTTGGAACCCTTCTAATCATACCTACAATTGTTAATAAGTCTCCAACATAAAGATCATATTTTTTATTTTTGGTATATCTTAAAAGCCTATAGATAGTAAGGATAAAAAAGTATGGAACACTTATAAATACATTTGAAAAACTTAATTTTCTACCATCTGGAAATAAATTAGTATAACTCCATCCCTCCTCACGAACCAAATCTTCGAGAATATCTTTTTTTGTAATTAAAATGTCAACTTTATTACCATTAGCAATTAGTTTGTTAATTTGAACTTTATGGAAATGATACTTTGCTGGATGAACAAGAAAAAAGAGGATATTTTTTTTCATAAAACTTTTTAATCTTTCCTATTAAAACGAATACCATATCTTGACAAAAACTTTACTAGCTCTTCACCCAAACTATTTGATCCATATCTAGTTTTATTTTTTAAATCTAACTGCATAGCGCTAGATTTTGATAAATCTAGCTCACAATCAAATACTGCAACCGAGTTTTTAATTAATTCTTTTTCATCGGCATGGCTATTGCTATCAGAATAATAGAATAACTTATGAATTTTATTATTTTTTGTAACATTCACCTTGAAATCTTTAAAATTTTCTATTAATTCAACTTTTAGTCCTTCGTGTTTCAAATACTCTATAAAATCAAATATTATATTTTTCATTAAATTATTTCTTGATTCATTTGATGGCTTATCAGGGAAATTATCTTTTATTACCTTAGCAGGAGATCCAGCTATTAATAAGTTAGAAGAGAATGATTTATTTATCAATGAATCTGCACCAACAACTACATTGTTTCCAATCTCTACACCAGGCATAATAAAAACTCTCCAAGGAAGCCAAACATTTTTTCCTAATTTAATCGGGGCAAATTTAACTGGATAACCATCCAATTGATTAAGCCATGATCCATGAGTAAATAATAAACAGTGACCTCCAATGCCTGAATCGTCACCAATAGAAATTGGCATTGTTGGATTTATGTAAGAATATTCCATTATTGTAGTTCGTTTACCCATAATTAAACTTGACTCTGGTTTTTTTATTCCAGCAATGATAACCTGTTCGTTAATTTTTGAATCATCATCTACAAAAAAATTTCCAGTATCAATAAATGTAAAAGATCCTATCCTAACAAATCTTCTGATTCTAATTTTTTCAGCTCTAATTACAGTACCAAATCCTATGCTAGTATTTTCCCCAATTTCTACATCCTTAGAAATAATTACGCTACCAATTCCAATTTTCACATTTTTTTTAATTTTATAACCTCTTATCCTATAGAAAAATACCTTGATGAATGAGGGTAATATTCCAATAAAAGTCATCTGAAAAATAGGAATTCGATTTTTTTTGATTAACATCTCAGTCCCTAACAAAAAAATATTTTTTTATCACGTTTTTAAAATTTTGGAAAAAAAGCTCCCATAGCCATGGAATAAAATTAGCATGCCATCTTTGAGAGTGAACATTCAAGTGAATTTTTTTACTTAGTTCGTTATTTTCAAGAGCATTTAAAATATCATATGTTGAATTATAAATTTTATTTTTGTTATTTAAATTAACTCTATCTCTAACGCTAAATCTTCTTCCGTTCCAACTTCTACCAGTATCAGTTAAATACATAACTTTGGTAAAATCTAGATCAATAAAAGGTTCAGCAATAATTTTATAATCTTTGTAACTATATTTTTTCCAAACGTCTTTATTATTCCACTTTGTTAATGGGCTGCCATGATAAACGACGGTTTTTACGTTATAAAATTTTCTAAAGTAATTAAGATTTTTTTCAAATAATATTATTGCCTTATCAAAGTCTCCTTTAGCAAGTGTAAGGTCTTCGTAATGATAACCTATCTCGTGGCCCAACGAAGCAATTTTTTTAATTATATTAGGATCATTGCTTTCATTAACTATTCTAAAATAATATGTTGATTTAATGTTCAATTGGCTTTCGAGCTTAGCCATGCTAAGAGCATTTCTGGGTAGCTTATCAACATCATGTCTCAGGATTACATATTTATTGGGCTCAGGATTACAGTTGAGATAATCTTCATAAGAAAAGATCTGATAATTATTTCTTTTTAGTGACTTAATTAAGTCTTCGTATATTTTGAGAGTAAAGTCTTTTTTTATAATCATAAGGTTTAATCAATTATGAGAAGTGTTTTTTGAACCAGAAATCTAAATTAATCCATTTCCAAATATCTCTAGAAATATTCATCTTTTTTGATAAATGCATTTTATAGAGTTTAATTGCTTTCTTCGTATCAATTATATCTAACTGCGCAAAATGACTGGAGTCAAGAGTGCTTAAGATTCTTTTTTTGAAATTTTCATTTCTAAACCAAGTATCGGCAGGTGTTTCAAAACCTACTTTATCTCTTCTTGTTCTTATTTTTTCAGGCAAGTAACCATTTAGCGCTTTTCTTAAAATATACTTTGTTTGACCCTTAAATAAGATTTCTTCCCCCTCAAGAGAAAGAGTTTTCTCAACCAGTCTATAATCCAAAAAAGGAAGTCTTGATTCAATGGAAAAATTCATCGAATTAATATCCTCCCATTTCAATAAATGTTGAAGTTTGTAATTAAAATGACGAACAAATGAATCCTGAAGACTTGATGATTTTTCAACAAGGTTTAAAATTTTTCTTTTATCTGAAACACTATTAACAAAATCTTTTTTTAAATAACTAACATCTCCTGAACGATAGGCAAATTTAAAAGATTGGGGAGATAAAAAATAAATTAAAAAATATAAGCTACTTAGGTTGTTTTGATTTTTATAGCTATGCACTAATTCATTGATAACATTAATCAATTTACCTTTTTTTAGTTGATTTTTAAGATAGTGTCCCCAAAAATAAATATATCCTCCCAGCTGCTCATCAGCTCCTTGACCATTGAGTGTTACTTTAATCTTTTTATGGGCTTCTTCAAAAACCTTAAAGCTTGCATATATACTGGTATCAACAATTGGCTCTGATGAATGGCAATCTAAAAATAAATCTAGGTCTTTATATAAATCATTGTCTTTAATTTTTACGAAATTCATTTTTTGAACTATATTTTTAAATTCTTTAATATAATTCATTTCGTCGCCTTTGATGTTCTCTCCATAAACTGCGGAAAAAGTATTCAGATTAAGTCTCTTATCGATTAGTCTTGTTAAGATAGAACTAGAATCCAAGCCTCCACTCAATGATATGCCTACTGGAACGTCGCTTCTCAGTCTTAAATCTATTGATGAGAATAAAAGATTTCTATATTCATCATGATTTAAAAATGTTTTTGATTCAGATACTCTACTTTTTAAATCATACCATTTTCTCGAAAAAACATTTTTTGAAATTTTACTATAACCTTTATTTATTAATTCTTGTTCATTTTGATTTCCATCTAGTAGGATTTTCAGATTATGGCCTGGGTTAACCTTTTTTATTTCACTAAAAAAAGTTTCATTATCATAGTCTGTCCTATTATAAAATAAATAATTATATATCGCTTCTTTATTTGGAGAAAGTTTGTTTTTTTCTGCTTTTAAAATAGATTTTATATCAGATGCAAAAATAAAGCTTTTATCGCTTACAAAGTAATAAAGAGGTTTTATACCATAGCGATCTCTGCTTAAAAAAAGTGTTTTCTTTTTTTTGTCATAAATACAAAAAGACCACATTCCATTAAGGAGGTCAAGGCATTTTTCTCCCCACTCTTTATAGCTATTCAAAACAATTTCTGTATCTGTATTTGAGTAAAAACTATACCCTCTAGAAATTAATTCCTTTTTCAATTCAATATAATTAAATACCTCTCCATTGTAAATAATTGTATATCTACGTTCAGGGTCATGCATTGGCTGATGGCCTTGGAAACTAAGGTCAATAATGCTTAATCGCACAAAACCCAAACCAATATTATTTGAAAAATAGGTTCCTGTGTCATCCGGACCTCTATGATTCATAGCATGCATCATTGATCTTATTAAAGGTTTAGATACGGGCTGGCCATCAAAATTTATTTTACCAGATATTCCACACATTGATCAGCTATTTATTTTCAATTTTCTAATAATTTTTTGTTTTTGAATTTTAATTATATATTTTGAGACATGTTTTGGGAAAGGTCTGCTTTTTATGATGAATCTTGAATTTAAATACCCAATGAACTCAAGAAGGCTGCCAATAATAATTGGTCGACTAAAAAGATAATAAATAATTTTCAATACAAAATAAGGAAAATAATAAGGAACTCTACCATTAAACAGACCGGTCCAGTATCGAAGCATAATCAATCCACTTTTTTTACCCTCCTCTTTATTATGTTTAAAGAAAATATCGATCTTTTTAGTTTCCCATCCTAAACACTGAGCAGCATAATTATCTATCGTATCCCAACCTCTCGATAAATATGCATAGCCTATTTCTTCAAAACATTCTTTTTTATAAAATTTTGCCGCCCCTCTAGTTAGGCTTTTATCTTCATTCTTGTCTCTTACCCCTTTATAATCAGCGCATCCTGAAGCAATTCCAAGTTTTTTATTTTTTAAAAACATAAGAGAAAAATTTTCACAATAATCTTTTGGAAGAGTTACATCGCCATCTAATTTCATAATCAGATCTACTTCAACAGAAAGTTTTTTATAAGCGAAGTTTAATAAAGATGCTATTCGAGCACTAATTTCTGAAATTTTTATTCTTGGTGCTGAGGTTAGTTTTATAAAAGTATAATCTTCAAGGTACTCTTCAACGATTTTTTTGGTATTGTCTGTAGAGCTATCATCAACAATTAACCACTCTTGCGGAAGTTTGGTTTGATTTATTACCGATTCAATAGTCTCTCCAATGTATTTTGACTCGTTTTTCACAGGTGTGATTATACTATATTGCATCATACTGTCTTTGGTTGAGAGCTTTTTTTATATTAGAGTATTGATAAGATATATAAAATATTAAAAAAGAAACGATTTGAGAAACACCATTGCTATATAATGTTTCATTTGCAATGTTTTGAATTAGGACTAAAATCAATATCAGATTAATTATTATCGATTCATTTTTAAAATGGATAATTTTTTTCAAGAAACTCAATTTGAAAAAGAATTGATAAAACACATATATAAGAGCAATTATGCCAATAATACCTGCCTCATTAAAGATTCTAAAATAAAAACTTTCTGGATTAGCGTGAACAACGTCCCAATAAAGCAGTCTTAACCCGCCAGGGCCCCAGCCATATAATGCATGTAAACCATGGCTAAACGATAATTCTAGAAAACTAATCCAATACCCCGCTCTATCAACTAAATTACTGGGAATCCATCTTGTGTTTTCTCCTGAACCAAATTTATAAGCTATTCTTTTTTCTACAAAATAAGATAGTGCCTCGTTTTGTGAGATAATTGTCACGACTCCTAAAAATAATATGATAAACATTGCCAGTATTTTTAGATTTATCTTTTTGTAAAAAATAAAGAAAATTCCGAAGGCATAACTAATTATTGATGTAAAGGATAGTGATACAGCGACGCAAAGAGAGAAAAGTAAAAATGGATAAACATATTTTGAGCGGTTTTTAAAATGATAATAGTAAAGGCATATAAAAGAAAGTATTGTAAAAAAATTACCAACAGTATTTGTTCCCCCCATGGTTCCCCACAGCCTACCCCAAACAAGTTGGGGAACTATTTTACCATTTGATGTGATGGGCCAAATGTCATTTATAAGGAAACCAACATCATTAGGCATGTATCTTATTATACTTAAAAAAGCGCTGAAAACACCTAGGATGATTAAGGGTTTGGTAAAGTCACTAAATTTGATTGGCCTTTCATAGAGGACTTCATACTCAAAATAAATAAAAGAAAAGATTTTATACGTAAGGAAAATTCTTATTGGATAGAAATGTGTAAATAAGTATCCGAAGTGAATTTTATCATTAAAGACAAGGCTTGGTATTGTCAAAAAAGCTATCGATGTTAAAAGAATCCTATCAACTTTGTTAACTTCAAAAAAATAACTTCTTTTTTTAATGATGCTAAAAAAAAAGAAATAAAGAAGAAAAGTTAGATTTGCTATGTCAACGTATGAAATAAATAATTCATATTTAAAACTGTTGATACCTCCCAAAAAAATAAAAACAAATAAATATATATAAAGCGCAATTTTCATTCTTCACACTTGGATTAGTTGAGTCACTATTTTACTATCTAATTTTTTTTAGTATGAAAGCAAATGAACCAAGGATATATCTTTGAAATACTCTAATTATTTTGTTTAAAAAAGTATTTCTCTTTATACCATCCTTATGAAGGATATAGGGGCTATCAGAAATATCTTTTAATTCCCAGAAATTCAAATTAGCAATATGTTTATTTATTTCTCTTTCAAAACCTTTATTAGTTGTTGCTCCATTTGCACTTTTAATATGCGAATAATCGTGATTTTGATGAACACTGGGAATGATAGTTCCATCAATAACTGGGATTTTGCTATTAATAAAATGTGTTATTAGCCAATTATCCCACCAAGCCCGACCAATTGCAAATGGGGGCATTTTAGGCATGATTTCTCTTGTAAATAAAAAGTAATCAACGCCAGTTGAGGGATGAAGTGATCCTTCAGAATCAATAAGATCATAAACATTTTTTTCCCAATCAGAATCAAAATTAATATAGCTATCAATATTTAAATCCCACCTTCTGCCAGCTATAAAAAAATTATCAAAATTAATTTTTGATAATTTTTTTGTAAAATTCCTAAACAAGATTATATCAGTATTAATGTAACAAATTTTAGCATGAGCTGACATATCTTTAGCGGTTTTCCATATTCCATCTAATAAGGGAGTGCCATATTCGTTTGTTTTAAAAGAATCAATATAGGAAAGGTTATGTTCTATACAAAATTTTGAAATTGAAGGATCATCGCCAAAAACTAAAATTTGGCATTTTGGCTGTAATTTTTTCCAACTTAAAATAGCATTTCTCTGAATTATTTTATGCAAACCTTCGAAAGGTCTGGGAATGGTAAAAAAGGTAATCACGAGTCTTTATTCTCGTAGTGAAACAAATCAGAATATTCAGCCTTAAGCTGAGAAGTAACTTCATATATATCATTAATGATTACATGAAAGTTATTTTTTGCTAAATCTACCGCAAGTTTTAACTGCTGCGATTCATCAAGTATGCTGGTCCCAGGTTTATATGCTACCCCTTCAAAAACTTTAACCTTATCACCGTCTAAATTTTTCATATTTCCAATACCATCAAAAATGATTGTAACATTTTTTTCGTTTTTTGATACAAAATCATCAAATATAAAATTATAATGTTTTTTATTTATATCGTCAGCAGCTTTGTTTAGAGGGGTACTCGCTCCAATTATATCAGCATAGTGCAATAGCGCCTTATTGTCTCGAGGAAAACATGGACCCCCGTAACCAAAACCATATTTTAAATTTTTAGGTCCAATTCTTGAATCTCCGCCAAGTGCTTCTAATATTTTTGATGGATCCGCTCCTGCTTTAAGCGCTAAATCGCCAATTGAGTTAGCGTAAGAGATTTTTACGGTTAAAAAACAGTTTAGCGCTAGTTTAGATATTTCAGCGCTTAAGAGATCCATCCTATAAAAGGGAGGATCGTTCTTACAAACTTTTTTTAATACTTGCTCTAACTCATCACCGCTTTTCTGTTCATTTGAACCTATAACAACAATTTCAGGATTTTCATCCCATTCAATTATCTTGCCTTGTTGAACATATTCTGGATTAAAGCTAACTTTATAGTTCAATGGTTTAACTCTTTCCACTAAATCATTACAATACCCAGGATTAACGTTCGTTGCAATTATTATGTGCTTAGAATCTTTTTGCTTACCTAACTTTATAATTGATTCAACAAAAACATCTAGCTGAGAATGATCATATTTTCCATCATTATCTGATTCAGTTTTAACATTTACAAATATTAAATCTGAAAATGAAATTGCTGATTTTAGATCTGTCGTAGCGCTAAAATTTTTAGAGTTTTTTAAGTAATTACTAACATTGGGCTCTATAGTTGTAAAAGACTTGTCATTAAGTGATTTCACATAATCTTCGATAATATCACAACCAAGTACATTATATCCAGCCTTTTCTAGTACCAAGGACCAAGCTAAGCCAAGTCGTCCAATTCCTATGACTGATATATTTGAAATTGTATTTTTCATTTTTACTCCATAGAAAAACTATAATTTTTAATAAATATTTTTAAATCTTTCAGCACTTCATCTTTTGAATATAGATAGCCATTATTTTTATTATAAATACTATCAAATTTAGATAACATATCTTCACTTCTAAGAGGATTATCTTTGGGATTTTTTAATTTAAAATTAAAACAATTACTAATTAGCTCGTCTAGTTTCAAAGGAGCGGTTGATAGGTTTAACAGTTTTATGTCATGCTTCAGTGCAATATCAATATCATTAGATAAATTTTTTAAATTATAAAATTGATACGCTGAGTTTGTATTAATTTTTTCTAAATGCTGTTTATTTAGTAAATCAAATAAAACGTTTTTTTTTAAATGATTTCCATAAAGTGCGGGAAGCCTTATAATTGTTGTATCAAACCTACTTTGAAGATCCTGTTCTAATTTTAACCTATTAAATCCATAAGGGCTTAACATTTTAGAATCAATATGGGTATCTTCATTGACATTTACAGGGTGAGGGTAAACGGCAATAGTTGAAATTAAAACTAACTTCTCTATCTTAGTATCAATTAAACAATTTTTTAAATGTTGTATTGATTCTTTGTCTTTGTAAGGAAACTTATTAGCTAGCCACTGAGTACCAGGTGCACCTGCACATATTACAAGGTCGTAACTATTTTTTTTAATTTTTTCAATTGATGAACTATTGAATAGTTGATCGAAATCCCTACAAGTAAGAATGTTGCTTCCAACAAATCCTGACCAACCTATTAAAGCAGACTTAATTACAATTCCTGTATTCTATCTGTTTTTAATTAATTACTGACTATCATAAACTTTAATTGTATCTACAATCCTAGAAACATCATTATCATTCAGATCGTTATGCATTGGAATTAGGATAACATCATTATCAGCTTTTTCAAGATTTTTTAAATCTTTTTGGAGTCCTCCAAACATCTCATATATATCATTTCTTCTATTATTTATATTTACCTGAATTCCTTTAGACCACATATATTCAGCGAATTTTTTTCGATTTTCAACATGAACAGGAAAAATTTGGTAGTTAGGCTTCCTATCTTCTTTATAGTTCAT
>MDSW01100240.1_pt1 | contig 18827 bp, 13 predicted proteins | sample 811171 | NCBI WGS metagenome assembly MDSW01 (sample SAMN05326641, study PRJNA326480) | marine metagenome | isolation source: seawater | place: Atlantic Ocean: North West | collected 2012 | reverse complement strand
TACCTTATTTGAGTTTACCTGAACAGCATTACCCATGTAACCATGAGCACTACACTGATAATGAAGAACAGTTGGAGTAGTGTCAGTTACAACAATCTCAGTATATGTTCCTGTTGAGGTAACGTTTGTGGTATATGCTGTAGTCTTGTCTGCTTCAAGATAGAATCTGAATGGGTGACTTGTCATGTCACTAGAACTCAGAGTAAATCTATAAGTTCTACCAGGAGTAAATGTGAGGAACGGAGATTCTACTCCGTCAATTAGATAACCATTACTACTACCCGAACCATTATATCTGTGTGCTGCAGTCTTAGCAGCAACTGTTACTGCATAGTTAACTGTAGTTCCGTGTGGTGCTTGTAGATAATCAAATCCTTTAAGTGCCGTTGTAGTTACAACTCCAACAGATAACCCAGTAGTGCTAGTATTACCTAAACCCAAAACATCATTAAGAGTTTGAGTTTCAGTGTAAGAAGTCAAGTATGATTGAAGGTCACTGATTTGGGATTCAGTGATACTCAGTGCTGCCTGGTGTTGTGTTACAGAACCTTGAGTAATGTTAGCATTGGGCACATTGGCCCAAGTAACAGCAGAACTTAAGTCATTGGTTTCAGTAAAAGAAGTTAGATATGTATTTGTATCTTCAGTTCCATCTGCCTTTAAGAATCCACCACTATTGGATGACTTGACAAAAGATGTTGCTGTGACAACTCCAGTTGCATTAATACCACTTCTTGCTGTTATCAGACCAACGGAATCAATATTGGTTACATCTTCATAGGTAAGTGTTCCACCAATCGTGACATTACCAGTAAATGATGCCCCACCAGTAATGTTAATACTACCAGTTCCATTGATAGTATTAGAATTTAGATCTAAGTTGCCACCAAGTTGTGGTGTTGTATCTTGGGAAATATCTGTTAGATAATCTGTTCCTGCTGTTGCTGCAGAAATTGTTGTACCATTGGATTTAACAATACCATTGATAGCAGCAACTACAGGATCAGTTTCTGTGTAAGAAGTTAGATACGTAGAACCATCAACAGAACCATCTGCTTTTAAGAATTGAGATGAAGTTCCACCAGATTTTACTAATGATGTTGCTGTTACAACACCAACTGATAGACCAGTGCTACTAGTATTACCTAAACCTAAAACATCATCAAGTGTTTGAGTCTCAGTGTAAGAAGTTAAGTATGACTGAAGGTCACTAATTTGAGACTCGGTAATACTTAATGCTGCCTGGTGTTGTGTTACAGAACTTTCAGTGATATTGGCATTGGGCACATTAGCCCAAGTAACAGCAGAACTTAAGTCATTGGTTTCGGTAAAACTAGTAAGATATGTGGAAGTATCAACAGAACCATCTGCTTTTAAGAATTGAGATGAAGTTCCACCAGATTTTACTAATGATGTTGCAGTTACAACACCCGTAATATCAATATTACCAGTCCCAGTAATATCATTAGAGTTGAGATTTAAATCTCCACCTAATTGTGGTGAGGTATCGTCAGAAACTTGAGCAAGTCCACCACCAGATCCAGAAGTAGTGACAGTTGTAATACCAGTAATTCTTCCGTTAGCATCAACTGTTATGACAGGTGTCAGTCCAGTGCTTCCGTAAGTTGCTGCAGAAGCACCAGTAAGTCCCGTTAAACTAGCACCTGAACCGGCAAATGAAGTAGCAGTTACTGTTCCATCAACATCCAGTTTTGTGGTTGGTATTTCTGAACCGATACCAACATTACCGGCAGTAAAATATGCATTATATGTATTTGTTCCAGTACCAACTCTGAAAGGGTTGATAGCAATAACTGTGGTTCCAACACCTACATTTTTGGATGCGTAGAGATATCCATCATAGGTATTAAGAGCTATCTCACCTAAAGGAACCTGGTCTGGTGTAGGAATCTTGCCCTCTACAGAAGACCTTTTCAGTCTAATTTTTGGATCTGCCATCTATCCCTCAGTTGGTATATACCATTTTCCTAGTATATACTAGGAGTGTTAAAGATATTTATTAATATTCTTCAGTAGATTTTGCAGATCTCTTTGGTTTTTTTTCTAACTCTGATATCTTTTGATTCAAAGATTCTATAGTCTGTCTATACTTCAACTCTCTTGCTTCTAGAGCAATATTTTGATTCATAAAATCAAAAAGTTTACTTTGATAGACAGAAATCAGATTCGTATAATCTTGTTCATCCATAATATCAGAATGATCCGCCGTCTATCGTTGCATTAGTAATAACTACTTCTCCACCACTACAACCGATAACTTCAACTGTAGAACCAGTGCATCCACTTACATACAGAGAAGCAACTTCTAATGCACCACCAGTATTATTAGTAAGAACTCCAGTATTTTCTGAAACATCAGCAGAAACAACAACTCTTGAAGTGCTATCATCCCAGAATACTGCTGCCTTCTTAGGAGCAGTTGTATAGTAGTTAAACAGAACACCAATATCTTTATTCAGATCTGATGATGGTGGGACAAGATTTCCTGCATCATTAACCAATCCAAAATCAACTAGAGCATCCTCAACATTCAGAGTTGTGGTATTTACCTGAGTAGTAGAACCATTAACATACAGGTTGCCAGAAACAGTCAGGTTGTTAGAAACAGTAACATTATTAGGAAGTCCAATAGTAACGCTTTGGTTTGCTACGACAGTCTCAATCTCATTAGTAGTGCCAGAGAACGTAAGTGATTGTGAATCTAAATCAACAGAACCAGTATGGGTGCCATCAGAAATGTCAAGATCTTGTGCTGTTACATTATTATCTACATAGTCTTTAACTGCTGCCGATGTTGGAATAGAGGTATCATTATCATTTGAACCAATACCCTCAGACTCTAAAACTATTGCAGCAGCTGCAAAGTCAGCAACTTCTACATTAGAGAGTGCGTTACCTGTGCCATTAGCATCAAATGTCTTATTAGTTAAAGTATCAGATGATGCTGCCGTAATAAATGCGGAAGTACTATTGTCATAATTTGAAAGATCATTATCAACTGTCAGATCAATTGCACCATCTCCTGCATCATCATATGCAGCAGTAATGCGAGTATGTGACCCATTAGTTACTAACTGAGCACCAGTAATGTCTTGAATCCTCTCTGCATTCAGAGTAACATCGCCAGAGGTTACAGTAAAATCTGTACCATCAAAAGTTGCAACACCCGGATTGGTTTCTGTTGCTAATTCAGCAGCAATAAGAATCTGGTTATTAGATACAGTGGTGTCAATACCTTCACCAGCAGCAAAAGTTAGTGTTTCTCCAGTATTGAATGTATCAGAAGTGCCGTTTTCTGCAGCAATAGTAAATGATGATGCTGCTGGAGTGGAGAATGATAAATTTCCTGCACCATCAGTAATTAAAACGTTGCCATTAGACCCATCAGTTCCTGGCATCGTATAAGTTACAATGCCAGAAAGACTATCTGGTGACTTAATTGTAACAAAACTCGTTCCGTTATTTGTACCTTCTACAAGGTTAACTCCACTACCTTTTGTTGCAGAGTTTACTGACCAATATCTACCAGAACCAATAAGTTTATTATTAGCAGTAGTTTCATCAAGACCGACATAAAGATCATAACTATCGGTGGTAAAACCTGGCTCCCCTCCCTTCAGTCCTGGAAGATTTGCTAATAAACCACGCTTTAACTGAATTACGGGTGCAGCCATTCTCGTATGAATCTATACTACCTAGTGTATTATTTATAAATTCAAAATGTATAATTTAAAATGTTCCACCTTGAAAAGTTCTTTGAACATCTTCCAATTGTGATTCAAGGGTTGTAACAAAATCTCTTGGAGATGGTGTAGTTAAAGAACTAATCAATACGTCATCTGTAGAAACAACCTCAAATTCATCTGTTGTTGCATTATACCGCAACACAAACTTGTTTCTACTAGCACCATTAGTATCTAAAATTTGCAGTTCGTTATCTGATAAATCTCTTACTCTTCTTGGCATTAGAATCCTCCTGCGTCCAATTCTGTTACTGGAAGTACAAGTTCTTCTTCTAATCTATCAACAAAATCATCAGGCAAATCAACATCATCTACCGATGTTGATAAAATATCGTCTGATGATACTAAAACAAATTTATTAGTCGTATCATCATATGACACTAATAATCCATCTTTAGATTCATCTAAAGTTCCAAATGAAGTGTCATTCATTTCACGAATTACTGATATATTTCTAACTGATTTTATGTTGGGTTTTGCTTCCCCTTTTTGTATACTTGCTCTTGGTGCAGATGATGCTTTTCTAATAATAGGCATGATTTTACGTTGTAGTAATACCTGCTGTTACAAATGCCATACCCTCTACCATCCTAGATACAGATCCACTTGGAGATTGTAATCTAACATCATAAACATATCTTCCGGGTTCTAAAGAAACTGTTTTTCCTGATGTCATTGCAATAGAAACTTCTGCAGTAGCAGATGTAATAGAAACACTAAATGATGTAGACGTAGTTGCACCAGCATGTTTCTTTATGCTAGCAGATCCTGTATAACCAGCTAGATTTGAAGTCGATCCATCAGTTTCTGTAGATACAAAAGTTTCGGAAAAATCTGCACCTTGAGGAATTGTTATATTAAAAACTGGATTGACTGCCATCGTTCAAATATAATTTTAACTATTTATTATCTTCCTTAAGTCCGTCCTTTAGCATCTTTGCAAGGTCTGCAGTTGATCCGACAAACAATGCATTATTAACAGTAGATGGTCCTTTAACTTGCTTTTCTTCCTCTACATCTTTTAGTTTCTTTTGTAAGTCTAAAAGTTTGTCGGTTGCATCTGCGACATTCTTAATGAGTTGTCCAGCAACTTCATATGCTCTTGGCATCTCACTTTCTTGTGCAAGTTCAAGAACACCATTCAAAGCTTCTTGTCCTTTCTCAATGATTGAATAGAGATTACCTCTGGTATACTCATAATCTTTTTTAATATCATCAACCGAATCTTTTAACTTCTCAACCTTCTTTTCTACTACTTCTGGATTAACAATGTCTCCAGAAGTATTAAAAGTTTCGTTCAGTTCGTCAAAATTTTTACTCATTTGCATAGTCATCAGAACGTATTACCACTAAATCCAAAATCATCACCTTCTTCAATTAGTGCATTGTCCGCAGCATCAATTACATAAATTGGTTCGCCTGCCACATGATCCGTGATGGTTGTTCCATCTTGACCTCTATTAACAGTCAACTTATTGCCGTTAATTGTTTTGATAAAGATCTGCTCCCCATTGAGATCAACATACGACTTAGCAGTCAATCCACTGACATCAGCAACTTCAAATGTCTTAGTTGTTGTTGTAATATCTGCAGATATTGTAGTTGCTGGATCTCCAGTATAATTTTTGATTGCTCTTGGAACAACAGAATAAGAAACTTCTCTTGTTGTATTTGAAAGATCTGTTCCAGTGAGATAACTGACAGTTGCCTTCTTGATGATATCCTTGGTTGCAGAGGAAGAAGGACCAAACAGGTAAGTCTTGGCAGTAAATCTCAAAGTATAAAGAAGAACTCTTCTTTGAGAAAAATCTCCCTCATAATCATCCTGCATCGTAATATTTTCGAGCACTACAGGAATATCTCTCTTTTCCTGAATTGCTTCAACCAACTCTACCGATAAGTTATATGCTGGTTGGAAATATGGAAGAATTTGTTCAACAATTTGAAGAGCATCATCATTCAGTTTAGTCATGATGCTCAGTTCAAATTGCATATTGTATGGAACTGGCATATAAGTCTTTTTTGACTCAGATCCATCATTAGGATCTTTTACGGTAAATGCCGTTGTAGTGGTTACTTTTCTTGAAGGATCATATGTAAGTCCAGTAAATTCAAATGACATCCTCGGAAGAGTAATTGCGGATGGTTTATTTAAATCTGGAGATTGTTCAATCCTTGCTAAAAATTTCTGAGTAGGACCATATGCCAGAGGAACTTTTACAACGCTAGCAACACTATCAGAAGAATCTTTGTGCTGAATTGATATATTATTAAAAAGAGTACCAAAAGATATAATGGTTCTCCTTAAAATTTCGTTGTAAAAATACTCAAACATTTTTAATTCCTACAATATCATTCTTATGAGATAGTTTTATTTAGGGAATACCGAATGGGTTCTGCTCTGAGAAGTCTAAAATAGAATCTGCTTCTGTTTCAATCTCAAAGTTATCTGCATAACCATCATCCATTGGTTCCTTATCAGATACTCTTAGAATGTAAGATGCTCCAGATGTTCCACCTACAATAGATTCTCCTACAAGGAAAGTTCCAGATACTGTTGCTACTTCTAATTCGTTAGTAATAGAACTCCAAGTTCTAACCCTTGCAGTAGTTCCACTAATAGATCCAGTTACAGTTTCGTTAAACTGGAATGTACCAGATCCAGAACTATTTGCGGCAGCAATAGAAATAGTTGGTGCCTCAGTATATCCAAGACCAGCATTTGTCATATAAATTGCAGAAATAGTTCCTGCAGCACTAACAACAGCTGTTGCAGCAGCAGATACTGAAGAAGTGCCTGTAAATGTAATTTGTGGATTCTCAGTATATCCACCCCCACCCGAAGTGATAGTTACTATACCAACAACACCATCTCCAATAGTTGCTGTTACTGCAGCACCTACACCATCACCAATGATTCTTACACTTGGTGCTACTGTATATCCTGCACCAGAGTTTGCAACATTTACACCTTGTACTGATTGTAATCTTGGATTTGCATTTAAATTGCATACATTGATTCCACCAATCATAGTGGCAATACCAACTGCAGTTGTTCCTCCAGACGGTGCTGAAGAAATTGCTACGGTAGGAACTTCTCCGTACCCACCACCTCTATCAGAAATAGTAAAGAATCTTACACCACCATCAAATATTGCTGCAGTTGCAGTTGCTGTTGATGCTGCTCCAATAAGTCTAAGTGTCTGAGTAATTCCTTGAACTGTATTGATGCCATCATCCGTGACACCATCAGTTTCATTTCCAACAAGGTTATCATCAATTTCATCTACACCAGTTGCAATGACCTCATCTTCCATTCTGAAGAGTTCGCAGGTGAGTTCATATACATAAAGTTTTTGAAGTTGATAGTATGGTTTTGCATACTCAACATCTTTTATTTCATAAATTCTATCGTCTAGTGGAAACCAGATAAGATCTCCACTCTTTGGTCTGGTTGATAATTTAATATTGTCCTCATTTTCTATCAGGGGAGTGATATAACTTTCAAATCTTTCCCTTGAAATTACAAGTCTTATCTCATCTTTTGACTCTATTCCAAATTTTGATAATATGTTTCCGGCACCAGAATATTGATCATAGTTATCAACATATGCCTCAAGTGGAAGAGCCATATCAAAAGTTGATTGAACAACTTCTCTTATAATACTATTTTCAGAGACAAATTTTCTGGGTAGATAAAAAGTTTCTACCCCATACATTCTCAACTGTTCATTAATTAAGTCTTGAACAAGACTTTGTTCACCCTGAGTACCCTGAGTAAAAAATGGATTTAACATATTACTATCCTATCATGTCGAATGGTGGAAGTTCATATGTATTAGACATTTGTTCACGAATTATTTCTAGTTCTTTTTCTGCATCATCATATATTTGACGACCATTAAGTTCAATACCACCAGGAAGTTTTACTCCTTGGAATTTAATTAAGTTTTGACCCCATTGCTTCTTAATCAGTGCTGTCAGATATTTCTTTAAGAAAGCATCATTCCAAACTTTTGTGTGATCGTTTGGATCTAAAAGACGATAACAATCAATAATTAGATAATCGTCTGCAGATGCTGCACCCCAATCAAAATCTAAGTAAAGTCTATCTTGTCTTTGATTAAATCTTATATACTTCTCTGTTCCTAATGCAAAATCCAGATCTTCAAGATAAGTCTTAGTCATTGCATAACTAAGAATTTCGGTAGATCCCCAATAATATACATCATTCAAAAACAATTGATATTTTACACTGAACATATTATTTGTTACAGTGTTTGACCCATCAAATCTGAATATCTTATTTACACCAATAACTGATGATGGAACTTGAAGATAATTACTATTTTCTTCAAAAGAAAATTGTACTGAAGAACCATCAATGGTTGATGTTCCAGTTGTAGTTACGATACCAACTGGATTATCACCACCTCTTCCTCTCCCTCTATCAACATCTCCTTGAGTAATTTTATATTTCAGAAAAGTCTGAATTACTCCATTGAAATGTCTTTCATGGAAATATTGCAGGGCATCATCAACAAGGTCATCAATTTGCTCATCGGCAACATTGATCTCAAGGACCGGTGCTCCCAGTTGCCTTTTGCAATAGTTTATTAACTCTGTTCTACTTGCTGGTTGTGCCATTTAATCACAAGTTTCCTAACTGTATTTAGGTTATTATTCTGCAGGTAACCCAATAGCGGCAATAGTTTCTTGCTGCTTATAATATAATTTGCAAAATGCCTTTGCAATGTTCTTTAATTCATTCTTGTCTTCGCATTCATCAATTTGAGATGCTAACTTTGTGTAAGCAAAATTTTTCGCAAGATTTTTCAATTCAATATTACTTGGATCCATTTAAAAACTCCTTTAGTAAAGACTTAATTTCATCTATATCACTCTTCATATTAGCAACTTCTTGCTCAATGGTTTGTACCTTTTGATTCTTTTTATGCTTTGATTCACGTCTAGAAATATAGTGATTATATTCCAATTCATTTACATTAATTACAGCATTGGTCTGAGGATCTCTTGCGAGATCCTTATGACCTTCCAATTCATAAAATTCCATATTATGCCAGTGCAAGTACTCTCAAATCTCTAACTTTTGGAACAAAGACTTGATCAGTTGATGTAAGTACCAACTTGATTCTATATATCTTAAACGATGGTAAATTGTCAATCGTAAAGGTATAGTCTTTGTATTCGGTATTAGATTCCAAGAATGAACTTGTATTAGACCTTGCTACAAGAGTATCTGGTCTACCATCACTGTTCTCTTCATTAATCACTTCACCAAATCTATCAAGGTTTTTATAACCAGGGAATGGTGTAAAGATTGGTTCATCACCTGGATTGTCAGATACTGAATAGAATGCTCTAATATCAGAAGTTTCATCAATATGTCCAGAAAGTAGAATCTTAATTGAAGATGCTGGATTTTCTAACACAATCTCGTTAGAAATATATTGACATGCTGTAGGATCATCAAATACTGTTCTCACCCTGACATCAGAAGCATAATTAGAAACTACATCATTGACCCTATTAGAAGTTAGAATTGCACTCATTCTTTGAGTATCAATAATAGGACTAATACGAGAATCAACAGTATTCAAATTCAATCTCATATTCAGAGATTTATTTCCTGCAATATTTGTCAGATTAAGATCTTCATTTACCTTAGATGCAATCAATCTAGGAGTATCTAAGTAGTTTGCAGAATTGACATTAATCGTTTCAAATCCAACCTCAGCATAAGGAACTTCAGATCCACTAATACTCTTACCAGTAACTGTTCTGACAGAACCTGTCAATGAGGTTCCAGACAGTAACATTGATTGAATGTTGGGAGTAATAACTTCAAATGGAATATTCTGAGTAGCTCTTACCTTAAATCCACCAGAAGTTTTGGTTTCATTAAAGTAGAGTTTGGGATATGATGTATCAACACTACGATCTTCGTTATCATCATTAAACTTCTCAGAAGTATCAATCTTAATTTTATAAGAATCAAATGTGAATGGATCTGTATCTGTTACATCACTCAATGAGTGAGTTTTATTGATTCTCTTGAGGTTGACTCCTGCCAATTCATACTTTCTAATAGGTGTTCCTATTGGATATGTTCTAGCATTTGTTCCTCTGACAATATTACCACCAACTGTATTTCCAGTTACATTTGTATATTCAATAACTTCATCACCAATTAATACATATCCGGTATTAGTAGTTCCAATCCCAACACCTTCAAAAGTTCCAAAAGTAGAAGAATCTGCAACAACAATTCCATCGGTAGAATCTGAGTTATATTCTGCAGTAATTGTGGTTGGAACTGTGTCTGGTGTGACATTTGAAAGAATAACGGAATTATTTGAGAAATACATTCCATGATTCTTATGGTTTACCTTGAAGTGTAATCCATCAGTATCAACATTAATAGAAGAAATTTGAGTATTTCCACCATTAGAATAGTTAAGTTCAGTTGTGATACCAGAACTATTGGTATACATTATAGTATTTGCTGAACCAACAATAAATTCACCTTGAACATTGTTAAAGATCAATTCGTTAGCATCTCCAATATTAGTAATTGTTAATCTTGCATTAGCACCAACAGATGCATCTCCAATTGCATCAATACCAAGAACATCACCTACTTTATAACCAGAACCACCAGATACGATTGTTGGTGCAGAAGCAATGCTTCCATCCTGAATACTGATATTAGCTGTTGCACCTCTTCCGTTTCCGGTTAAGGTAATCAGATTTACTCCATTGAATGTAAATGAACCATTTCCTGGAGTATATCCAATACCAGCATTGCTGACTGTCAGTGTTCCTGTTGCCGATCCTGCGGTTCCTACTAAGTTGCCGGTTGCATTTGTTCCAAGTTGAGAGAATGTATTACCAATTACATAAGAATCTGCAACGGTTGTGCCCAACCCAACTCTAATAGTTCTAGATTCAATTTCTAATGGATCTGGCATTAGTTTTGGAATCTGAGAATTTCCTTCAGAAAGTTCGGGACTATAGAGTTCAACATTACCAGTGGTTTCAAATTCTGCTCTGTAAAGAGTGTATTTAAGATCTTCCCACTGACTTGGTTCCCATGTAAATGAGTTTTGTGATTTGAACAGAGATCCTAATGTTGGTTGTGTTGCAACAAAGTCATCTGAAACTAAATCATTTTCTCCAACCCTTGAAATGAAGACTTGATATTTTACTGAGTTTGATAAAAGAGTAACACAATACTCATTTCCAGCCTCAACATAAACAGGTGCCTTAAATGGAATATTTGTTGCAACTGATCCATCAGTTGAAGTTGTTATTTCATCTGGATCCAAGACTACTTCAGAGAATGGAAGAATCTTTTGTGAAGGATGTCCATTTTCCATTGTCCTAATCTGACAAGTGACAGGTACATCCATATCATCTTTAGCACTAAAGAATACATCACAACTAGTTATGAATGCTCCAGCATTTTCTCCAACATAGAAGGACTGTGCCAGGGGGTCTCCACGCCATCTTCTTGGACGTGGTCTTGGACGTGGTGGTGGTGGAGGTGGTGGTGGAGGTGGCACCCACCATTCCCAACTATTGACTACTCTACTTTCAATAACAGCAGTATCAACAGATCTAATAGGTTCTGATTCAGATGCAATTTGTACATCAACTCTTGCATTTCTTACTGAAAGAACTGTTTCTTGTTTTGCTTCAATAGTACCCGAAGAATTGAATTCTTCTTCAGCAACCGTAGTTGATTCTCTCTGATTATTATTAGGATCATTAACCAGAGTTAGAGTCTTGGTTCCAGATTCAAATGATGGGAAACTAGAGTTGTTAGGATTTGGAATAAAGAAACTACCAATCAAAGTTGCGGACCTATCAGATATTAATCTAATATTGCCAATAGTAGCAGTTGCTCCACTTGTTTCACCTCTGAATGCCATTCCAGATCCTACCCATCCAAAGAAATCTCCTCTTACTTGCTCTGCTAATGATGCAGTATCAATATTCAGAAGAGATGAGGTAGAAGAATAAGTTCCAGAAATTGGTTGATTTGTATATGGATTCTCTACATAGATTTTTGTTGGAGCATCAAATGCACCTTCCTTATGATTAAGTTGAGCAACTCTAAATCTAATATATGGATCAGATTCTTCAGTAGAGACTTGATTTCCACCTTGTCCCGTTCTAATTATTACACCTTCAACAGTTTCACCAACTTGGAAGGTTCCAGAAACCATTGAGATTTCAAGTAATTTTGGAACACAATACTTGGTTACATCTACACCATCAAAGAAAGCATACATTGTAGAAAGTGGAAGAACCTGCTTTGCAGTAAATTCCACATTACGAGATCTCATGAAGGGGATAAGATCCCTACTTACGGTTCTATCTCCAATAGTAGATTGGTCAAAAGATTCAAAAACTGCTGTCTGTCGTCCATCTCTGGTTCTAGTTCCAGTTCTGGTTGTAGTTCTCAGGGTTTCTTCAATAACATCAGTTCTTCTTCTCCACCAGTTTCCATTGACGATACTGGTTTCTTGTCTTCTTCTATCTCTATCGACAAAACTTGATCCAGTCCAGTTTTGTTCCCAAGAATCCCAAATGATAGGACCAAATCCAGTCTGAGGATCAATATCACCAGACTCAACTAGATCATCAAATGTTCTTGCATAATCACCCTCAACACCAATAATCTGAGGTTCTAATCTAACAGTATCTATCCAAACATCAGATGCAGGAACCATTTCTAAAGTTCCCTTCCAGAAACTCTTCAAGTAAGGAGTTACACTTTCAGATCTTGTTCCGAATGATTGTCTTAAAAATTCTTTCTCAGCATAATCAAGAGTCAGAATACCATTTTGCTTTCTAACATTAGTTCCTTCAATAGTATTGAAGTTTACATCTTCGTTAGAAGTATCTCCAATAACTGGACCGAAGGACAAATCAAGTGCAGTCGTATAGTGTCTTGGTCTCAAAACCTTTGCTTTTCTATCAATAGAGTTATTAATAGGTAGTAAAGTGTCTTGGACTTTAAAGTCTGTAAAGTTATCTACAAAAAATCCAGACTTAAATCTATTAAGACCTTCATCATCTTCAACAAATAAATTAGCAGTTTCTACTTCAAGAAGAGAAAGTGCAGTATAATATTCAAGATTTCTAATTCTATCTTCAAGTTTTTTGATATCACGCATCTGATATCTCTTGTATTCTAAGAATTTGATATCAACTGTTTTTGGATCATAAAGATATGGTGGCAATGAAACTTGTGCAATTTCAATTGCATCTTCAATAGGATTTGGTCGTTGAGGACTATCAGAAGGAGTTCCATAAACTACCTGGAAAGTTCCCCTCTTTGTTAAGTAAATCCTATCAATTCTTCCTTGATAGTAAGAATAATCTAATCTAATTGCTTCATCAGAAGCTAATACATTAGCAGCAGATTGTCCAGCACTATCAAAAGATCTTCCAAAAAATTCTAAAGGAGATCTTACGTTTTCACTTACAGTATAATTAGAAACTCTTGGTCTTATATCAATAATATCAGTTGTCCTATTTCCATTAACTACCTTAATATCATTCTTATAATCAAACTGCTTATAAGATTCTACTGTAGTAATATCACCGTCATCGGTTGAATCAAAATATGCATTAGAGAAGTAAACTCTAATTTGTTTTGAAGGTGCTAGAGAATTTGATTTTCTTTTAAGTCTTCCATAATCATAGAAAGTATTTTCTTGACCAGACTTAAATGTAAAGTTTGAAGATACATCTCTATCTGAAGACGTGTTTCTAGATATTACTGCAGTAACTCCAGATTCTTTAAATTCTACAGTTTCACCTTCAGTGAATCCAATTGCATTCTTGAGCACATACTTAATAGTATTACTATCTGCAATTTCAACAGCAACTGCAACACTACCACTAGTTTGTCCAACCAACTGCTCACCAATCAGAATTTCTGCAGTAGTTGTTGACTGACTATTAATAGTCTGAAGAGTTAATGAAGGGGCAGAAGGTGCATTAGTACCTGAAGATTCAAAAATTCCATGAATTTCTACAATATCCGGGACGTTCAGTGAAATTTCTTCATCTTCAACTCTAGTTCCATATGGATAACTTCCATAAATCAGTCCATTATTAAGAGTTGTTGCATCACTACCAGATCCCTCAAGTTTTGATTTATTAATAACAATAGAATTAACTCTATTTTTAATTTTAACTTTTGATTTTGGTTTAATTTTTGTCAATGAAGCAACTAAAGTAGCTCCAGTATCATTGGATCCAAGATTTCTAATCTGAAGGGCAGAACCATCAGAGCTGATATCAAACATATCAGAAGACAGTGCTTCTGTAGTACCATCAGATCTTGTAAGCAAATATCTTTCTTCATCAAATGGAAGGAAAGTTTCATTAGTATCTGCTGTTACTCCACTTCCACTCAACTGATTTGAAGAAATATTGACAGTAAAAGTCTTTCTAATTGTCAGTGAGGCATCTGTTAATGATAAAGATGCGATATTATCTTTTGGAAGAGGTGTAAAAAGTGTATCATCAGACGATGATGATAATTTTGTTTTAAGAACTTTAAGATCAGTAACTGATAATGTACTAGATGGCAATCCTCCAGCAGCAATACCTCCTACAGACTCTACACCCTCAACAGTAATTGAGTTTAAAGTAACTCCGGTTACTCTTGCAAGAATAGGATCATCTACAGTAGTGTCGGTATATTCAACTAAATCATTTTCTTTAACAACAGTTCCAGGAAATTTTGGATTGTTACTAATAATAGTACTGATTCCACTTGCTGCAGGACTGACAGTAGCAATTCCAACAACAAAAGAAGTTGATGGGATAATATCTGCACTAAAAGTGTTGATTCCAGTATTTCCTCCACCACCAAATACCGACCTAGCATCAGAAATACCATGTGCAGTAACTGCTAATGCAATTCTTCCGTCATCAATTCCATTAAAAATTAGTCTTTCGTTAGGAATAAAAGAACCATTGGTTTCATAAACAGTTACTGCAATTCCTGCAGAAACTTCATGTCTCAAGAAACCAGTAGCTCCACTACTAGCACCCTTCACATGAGTTGGAACACTAAGACTAATTTGTTGATTTAATGTAAGATCTGTAGTAGTTTGTACATCATATAGACATAGATCCCATTGATTTAAATTTGCGTTGGATGTATTATATGACCCAGTTTCAAGTCTGAAATCATATACTCTAGCAACTCCAACTTCTTTTCCTGGATGAGTAACAGGATCTTGTACAGAACCAACTCTCTGATCTCTGAGACTTACAAAATAAGTATTACCGAGTCCAACAGTTGGGGATCTAAAAACTCTATTCAGGGAAAGAGTGGGTCCAGTATTATAAATTAAGTTTTGTCCTTCCAAGGTTCTTGTAGTCCTTGGTTTATCAAAATCAATAATTGTAGAACCAACTGTTTCTACACCAAATCCTTTAACGTATGCTTTTCCTGGAGATACTTTATATAATCCAAGATCATCAGAAACTACTCCACCAGTTGGAGTGGTTTGTCCGTCTTCATATAAACCTCTGTTACCAAGATGGTCATTTAGAGATTCTAATGCCCTAATTGTAAATGGTTTTACATAGTAGTCACCCGATTCTTCAGAAGTTCTTCTTGCTAAAACTTCTTCAAGATCTTTGTAAGCTACACTTCCAGCTCCTATAGTAAGACCTTTTTTGGATCTATTCACCAATAAACCATTTTCAATGGTTGCTAAGTGAACAAAATTGTCGTCGTTAAAATCTGTTAAAGGTTTTTTGAACAGAGATGCAGTTATTCTAAGTCTATCTGCACCTGGGGCAGAATAATTACTAAAGCCTTGAGAATTATCATTTAAAGATTCGTCAATATCCGAAGTTACAATCTCTTCTGTGATAAAAAGACCTACTCTATAACTTGGTCCATTGCTATATTGATCAAGAATCAAAGTCTCTGAAGAAACATTAACAAAAGAACCTCTAATAAAATAGACACCTTCAGCAATGTTAAATGCTGATCCATTTACCGTAGCATCAGTATCTATGGTTGATGCAAATGGTGAACCAGCAGGAATTACAGAGTTTCCAAGAAGACCTGAATCAATTTGCTCACTACAAACTAAAGTTTCTCCGTCTAAAAACTCTCTTGTGGTATTATCTACAGAACCTGAGTTTAAATAATTGATATAGAGTGTCAGATTTCCATTATCAGAATCTTCTGGAAAAAGAATTTTATCGACGAAAGCAGAAACTCCCGATCTATCTCCAGTAATTTTTGTTCCTACTAACTGATCTACATATGCAGAAACTGGAACTCCTTGGTAATTATTCTGTAACTGAATTCCATAATATTGACCATTATAACTAGTATTTCCTGGAATTACAGCAGCACCTTCTTTAAAAAAGTGCTGACCAAATTTTTCAATTTGATTTTGTAATATTGACTGCAGAGATGTTAATTCTCTTGCTTGAATTGGATACCCTGGCTTGAATAATACTTTATAATAATCATTTTGCGAGTCAAAGTCGTCAAAGTATGGGGATACATTGAGGTTCGTTTGTTGTGGCATAATTCTTTAGAACTGCAAAATAACTTTTATGTCTTCCTTTTGATTTGACGATCTTGTAATAGAAGGTCTATTATCAACGTAAACTATACTACCAGAGTGCTTCTTGACCTCAGGATTGGCAACACCATTTGCAAAAGTTTGACCAAGATAGTATGTCCTATTATTTATTACGGTAGATATACCTGTAAAGTTTGTATCAATTGTCAAGTTTAATCCGGTAGATGGAGTAACAGTTAAAGAACCACCTGATCCTGGAGATGCAGTAAACTCTTGCAATTCATATCCATAAGTTGGATTAGTTTGGGCAGTTCCTACAGTAGCAAATCCTGCCAGTGATCTATCTTGCCAGAATTTAAGAACTCCAGTTGTAGAATCATAATTTACAACTCTTCCAACAGCAGTTGTTCCTGTAGAAATAGTTTGTGTAAAATAAGAGTCTGGATCAAATGTAGCCGTGCTATATCCAGTTCCGACTAATTTTAAAGCACCCAGAGCACTTGCTTTGTCCGAAGTGAGAATATCAGTTGATCCAAATTGTTGAGGATTTTCTACGATACCAATCCTTGCAATTTGATTTCCTGTTATGAAATCTGGGTTGGTATTGTCGTTCTCAATTCTTGAATAAAGAAGTACATTATATGCACCGAGTTCTCTGTAAATATTTGCACCATGTCCACCTTGAGGTGGAATAATTACATTAAACTCCGGTCTTGTAGTTCCTGTAGGAACTCCTCCTCCAACCAAGTCTACGTTACCATAAGTATATCCCGATCCTTGATCAGAAACTGTTATTGAACTCACCTGCTGATTACCATCAATTGTAATCGTACATTCTGCTCCAGACCCATCACCTCTAATTGGAACATTGGTGTATGTTGTATTTGCAGGTCCTAATCCAATACCTCTGTTCGTAATAGTGATAATTTTAATTGACCCATCAACAGCATTATCTCTGACTGCAGAGTTTTCTGTAGAAGTCAACCATTCAGAAGGAACTGGAAGATATTCTGTTGATTCAAATTTAGCAACATCACTTGGTCTGATACTATAAAGATATTTCCAAATATAACCATCCCCACTTGTTCCAGCAGATCTTGGTTCTAAATCAGTAAATGTTGGTTCATCTAAAGATGGTTTAGCAGTTGGATTATCTGGGTCAATTCCGTTATGAAGACAAATATAAACTCTGAAATCACTATTCATTACAATATAATTTGCAAGATATAGTGATGTAGAACCAGAAACTACTGCAGTATTTGTTCTACTGTAGTCATGACGATACATGTCATAGGTAGTTCCAGAAGACCAAACTCTTTTAGGAACAACTTGTCTAATGTCTGCCGCATTAATTTTTTTGAGAGCAACCATCGTGTCCCAATAATCACTCTCCTGATCAAAGTTATCTTTTGGAGATGGTGGATCTTGATTCCAATCCTCCTGATAATCTGCAGGATTTGGCAATCCAATAAAAGAATAGTAAGAATTACTAGAATTAGTAACTCCAGCTACAAAATTTCCTGCATTTAATATTCTAATCTGATCAGTTATAATGGCAGCCATTTGACGGACTTTTTTCTTTATTTAGTTAAGATTAACCAACAATTTCCTGGAGTGTAATGTATGAAATAAATCTTTCATTACCACTTCCATTGGTATCGCTGACTGTTCTATTACCAAACCAACTCATATTAGTATATGGGTAAATTGTTGGGTAATATGTCACAATACCTGTTGTATTTGGACTGTCCAGGAAATTAATAATTGATAATTTTTCTGCAGTGGTGGTACTATCGTCACTATAACTTACGACTGGTGTTGTAATTCCCCGAATTCTATTATCGGGATTATTATAATATCCGGAATCGGCATTTCCTGGTGTTACAGTTACAATTCCAGTTGCATAATTACCACTAACTCTTGCAAAAGAAATACCAGTATTATAAGCAGCAGAACTGCTATTAAATTCTCCAGTAAGATCATAAGTAACAAGAACTTTATTTGAAGGACTGCTGAGATTGATCTCAACACCCATGTCAGTAACGGCATTATGTTGAACTGCCGTCAATGAAGTCGTAAAAGTAGCGTCAGTACTGTAACCAACAACCTGACGAATAGATCCTTTTACACCTTCTGATATGGTTGCTGTTCCTCTAACGTGTAATTCTGTTGATGGATTTGAAATACCAATACCGACCTTTGAAGAAATAATATCATAATATTCTACTTTCCCCTTCGATGAATAGAGTTGGTCGGAGTTCGGAATAAATGCCCTGCTTCCATCCCTGGTTATTGCAAGTCCGTTTGCATAATAATAATATCCATATTCTTTTGATGCAAAAAATTCATATTTTTCATGCACATCTGAGTAGTGATACATTTCAGATGTTCCATTACCCAGATTCGTTCCCGTAACGAATACTCGGCCATCATAAGATGATTGAATTGTTTTTCGAGATTC
>MDSW01079617.1_pt1 | contig 18830 bp, 10 predicted proteins | sample 811171 | NCBI WGS metagenome assembly MDSW01 (sample SAMN05326641, study PRJNA326480) | marine metagenome | isolation source: seawater | place: Atlantic Ocean: North West | collected 2012 | reverse complement strand
GGGTTTTCCCCCCCCCCCCCCCCCCCCCCCCCGCGTCGTTCGATCGCGCGCCGTCCCCGCGCGCTCCCTTCGCTTCGCCTCGCCCCGCTCGCCGAACCCGCGCCCGGCTCACCTTCCTCGCGATCCTCCGCTCGCAGGATCGACGTCACGGTGGTGCACGAGGGCCAGAGGTACGTCGTCAAGGGCATGGTCGGGCGGACGCTCGCGGAGACGCTCGCGAACAGCGGGATCCCCGAGCTCGAGGCGAACACCCCGATCGTGTCCCCGGAGTGCGGCCCGGACGCGCACGTCTCGGTCCCGCCGGGGGTGATCGCGTCGATCCCGGAGATGACATTGGACGAGAAGCTCGTGTTGACGGACGTCGCGGAGACGGTCACGCCGCGGAGCCGGCTCGCGAGCTCGGTGAGGCTGACCAAGGATCTGGACGGGTTGGTCGTCGCGTTCGCGCCGATGCAGCCGTTCAAGACCATCTGAGGTCGGGTCGGAGGACGGGACGGGACGGGACGGGACGCGACGCGACGCGACAGACGTGCGATTGTAATCTATTATCGCTTTTAAAGCGGTTATCCGAGGCGTCGCGACGGCGCTACGGGGAGTCCTCGAGGACGACGACGGCGTCGGCGCCGCCGCCGCCGCCGCCGCCGCCGCCGCTCCCCGACCCGCCCGCGCCGCCCGCGCGCCCTCGCCCTTCCTCGAACCACTGGCTCACGAGCGCGTCCAGGTCGTCGTGCGGCGGCGGCGCGCGAGCCGCGGGCGCCGTGGGCGCCGACCCCGCGCCCGCGGTCGGCCGACGCATCCGCACCGTCAACGGCGCGCGCTCCCCCGCCGCCTCGCCGAGCCCCGGCGACGGCGCCGCCCCCGGCGCGGGCGCTCGGCCCGCGGCGACCGCGCCCGGGCTCGGGACGCTCCGCGCCGCGGCCGCGCCGACGACGGGGACGGGCGTCGCTGTCGCGGTCTCGGTCGCGGTCGCGGTCGCGGTCGCGCCGCCGCCCGCGCGTAAGAGCTCGTTCGCGGTGGAAATCGCGCGGTGCGCCGCCTCCAGCCGCGGCGACGGCCCGTCGTAATACTCTGCGGCCGCGGCGGCGTACGCCCCCGGGCTCTCCAGCGTCGCCGTCGCCGCCGGCGCGCTCGACAGTGATTCTCTCGACGCCTTGTAGGACTCGACCGCGGCGGCGGCGGCGGCTCGCATCGCCGCGAGCGCGGCGGTCGAGTGTTCCACCGCGCGCTGCGCCGCCGCCGTCGCCGCGTCCATCGCGCGCGTCGGGTTCGCCGCGTCGGTTTCAACGCCGGTTTCAACGCCGGTTTCAACGCCTTCCTCCGCCGCCGCCGTCTCCTCCTCCTCCTCCTCCTCCTCCTCCTCCTCCTCCTCCTCGTCGTCGTCGTCGCTGTCCGAGATGACGATGACGTCTTCGGCGCTCTCCGCCGCGGCCGCGACGGGGACGCGCGCGGCGTCGTTCCCGTGCGCGGTCGCCTCGCGAATCGCGCGTCGTCGTTCCTCCTCCTCGTCCGTCTCGTCGCCGGCGTCGTCGTCCTCGGCGTCGATCGTCGTCACGCCGGCTCTCGCCCCGCCGCCGCCTTTCGTCGCCGACTCACTCCCGGCGTATAGCTCCGGGGGCACGTGTAAGACGTTCCCGCCGACGCCCAAGACGACGCCGTTCATCGCCTCCGCGGGGACCCAAGCCGACTCGTTCGCGTTTCTTTTCCCGCCGCCGCCGCCGCCGCCGCCGCCGCCGCCGCCTTCGTCGTCCGGGCACGGCCGCCACCGCCCACTGGGCTCGACCTCGACGCGGCTCACGCTCGCGGAGTCGCCGCCGCGCGCGCGCAGGACGCCCAAGACTCGCGTGAGGAAGCCGTCGATGACGAGCTCCGCGGGTCTCCCGCTCTCGCCGCAGTGCGGACACGTCCACTTGCGAACTTTTTCATTCAGCGAGACGTACGTGTCCAAGTCGAACGCGGCCAAACCTTTGCACCGCCGCGTCCGCGCCGGGGTCTTGCAAATCAACCCCGATATCGGGCAGCGAAGGGATAAGACCGCGTTGTCCTCGATCACGAGGTCGTCGTCGCTGTCGTCCGCGCCGGGCACCCCGCCGCTTCCGCCGCCGCTCAGAGACCGCTCCAGATGCGCGCGCGCGTTTGGAAACGAAACCGGCGCCGGCACCAGCGCCTTAGGGTCGTTCCATCATTCAAAGCGACGTCGGGGTGGTGTTCAAAGGCGTCAGTTGGAGTTGAAAGGCGTCGAAGGCGGGGATTGAACGCGAGGGGTAGGCGGAGAGAGACGCCGGGAAGTAAAGTCCTTAAGGATCGGCGTTCACCACGCGAACGGGGTCGTATGGGGACCAGCGTATAGAACGCGCCTTCACCTCCTCCGCCCTTCGCCTCTTCACGATCCGCATCAGCACCGTGAACATGCGCGAATCCGCGCACGACACGCTGAGGACGTTCCGCCCCTCCACGGCGACGCCCAACGGCACGCTCACGGGCGGATCCCTCCCGGCTTTTCCCATCGCGCTCCCGGGTTGCCGAAACATAACCGGCAGCGGCGTGTCGTTCACGCGCACGTTCGCGAGAAACGGCCAGTGCTGCCGCGCCGGCACCTCGTCGTCGTTCATGACGCACTGGAGCTGCAACTGGTACGACCGCGAGTCCTTCCCGCGCAGGAGCATCGCCTGCGCGTTGCTGAGGATGAACGGCCGCGACGCGACGCCCTTCGCGCCGAGCCGCGTCGGCGACATCACCACGCCCGGCGCCGACGCGACGTTCGGCACGGGGTGCGGCGCCCAGAACGGGTCGGACTCGACCGCGCGCGCCCATATCCCGCTGCTGACCGCGTCCGCGGCAAAAGATGCGCCGCCGCTGGCCACGAGCGCGCCGACCGCGGCGGCGGCGGCGCGTTGCTTGCGGAGCTCCTCGAGAGATTTCGGCGACGATGCGCGCGCCGCTCGCACGAGCCCGGACACGTACTCGCCGTGCGTGCGCTTCACGCCGCCGCCGCCCGCGGCGCCCGGGGAAAGGCAGAACTTCGCGCCCTCGAACCTGTACCACACGTCCGTGACTACGCGCTCGATCGCGTGCTTTCCGCCGGCCGCGCGGGTCAGCACCTCGGACTCGCAGACGCCGACGACGCGCGCTTTGAGCGCCGCCTTGTTGCCCTGCTTGCTCTGGCGCAGCGCGACGAGGATCTCCGCGAGGTCTTTCGCGCGCAGGCGATCGAGGAGATTCTGCGCGATGGAACGGACGGACGGCGCGGGGAGGGCGAGGGAAGTCAGCGAGGCGCGGCGACGCTATGCTCTCGGTCGTGGTTCGCGCGGAGAAGCGATCTGATCAGCGACCGCTCGAGAGACGGGACGACGACGACGACGACGACGACGCGAGGAAGCGCGGAGGCGCACCACGACGGCTTTGTCCACCGCGAGCGACATCTCGCGATGCCGCCGCGGAGCTCGAGACGCGCGGCCGCCTCGTCCCTCGCGGACAGGACGCCGCGCGCGCGCGAACTGACTCTCACAGCGAGCGGGAGCGCGGGAGCTGCGCGCGGAGCCACGACCGCTTGCCACGACTACGACTGGCCCTCTGGCCGCGACGCGCGGTGAAACGCGGTTTCAATTCGACGTTTAAACCCACGAAGACGAGGGTCAACGAGACGTGGCTCGGTTTACGCTGATCGAGGCACTCATCGAGCTCAGCAAAACGCGTCGTCCCATTTATTATTTTCCGATCGTGCCGCCGATAAGCCCCCGTGCGTCCGCGACGTCCGCGCCCTCCCGTCACATCCCCGCGCGTGCCGCACGCGCTCGTCCTCGGAGCCGACTCGCGCGCGCCACGACCCCCCGCGGTCTCGTCCCCGCGCCCGTCCGTCCGCGACACGAAATCAGGATCCTCTGAGTTGAAGGCAGCCCCTTCCGTCGTCCGCCGCGCCGCGTGAGGTTTCAGGGTTTATCGCCTCGATGCCCGCGCTCGCGAGCGTCGCCGGCGCGATGATCGCCCCCGGCGTCTTCGCGTCGGCCGCGTCCGCGCCGCGCCGCGCCGCCGCGAGCAACGCGAGCAACGCGCGCCGCGGCCGCGTCGCGAGGGCGTCGTCGTCGTCGTCGTCGTCGTCGTCCGCCGTTTGGGTGGCCCGAACCACGACGTCGACGTCCTCGTCGCCGCTCGGCGCGTCTCGCCGCGTCCGCGGCGTCGTCGCGACGCGCCCGCGCGCGACCCCGCCCGAGGGCGAGGCCGCGCCGGCCACCGCGGACGCGTGCCCGACCGAGCCCGTCGACGAGGAGCAGATCGCGATGCGCGACGCGCTCGCGGTCATCAAGCGCGACCGCGCCAAGTTCACGGAGATCGCGGAGAACGAGAAGCGCAAAGAGCAAAAGTGCGCGGACCGCTGCGCCGACCTCGAGCAAGTCGCGCAGACGCAGGCGCAGCTCGCGGTCAAGGCGTGGGAGGATCACTCCGCGGCGGAGGAGCTCGTCGTCGAGGCCGCGGCGAAGGTGGACGCCGCGGTGGAGCGATACGGCGTCGCCGAGCTCGCGTTATCCGACGCGCGAGCGAAGCGAGCCGCAGCGTTCGCCGCCGCGGGCGTCGGCGTCGAAGGCGACGACGACGGAGACGCCGACGCCGACGACGAAATCGAGAAGGACTCTTCTAATAAGCCCGCGGCGAAGCCCGCCGCTGCGGAGAAGGACTGGTGGACCGTGGAGGGTCTGTCCGCGGAGGAGTCGGTCGCCGTCGTCGCCGAGAGAGTCGCGGAGGCGGAGAAGGCGTACGAGACGGCGAGGGAGGACAAGGACGACCGCACCAAGTTTAGCGCCGGGATCGCGTCCAACGCGCAGGAGGCGAAGGAGCTCGCGCAGGCTGCGGACGCGCGCGCGGACGACGCGATGCGGCTCGTGGAGGAGAGCATGGAGGCGGTGATCGCCGCGCGGATCGCCGCGGCGGTCGCGGAGGAGGAGCTCGCCTCGCTCGACAAGGCGGAGGATGCCATCTTGAACCCGAAGGATTTCAAGAAGAAAGAGAAGGCGAAGAAGGTGAAGGAGGAGGAGGAGGCCGCCGCCGCGGAGGCGTCGATCGCCGCCGAAGAGGAGGCGGAGAAGGCGGAGAAGGCGGATGCGAAGAAGAAGGACAAGAAGGACAAGAAGGACAAGGAGGAGGAGGAGAGCGCCGAGACCGTCAAGGCGAAGGCGCCCTCGCCGACGTCGTCGTCGAAGCAGTTCGCGTCCAAGTGGTTCACGTCCGACACGGAGAAGTTCAGCAACCTCGCCACGGGCGCGGGGCTCGCGCTCGCGGTGGCGTTTCTCGCCGGGATGATCCTCCCGGGTGGGGCGAAGTTCCGCGCCGCGCTGTCGCACACGGGCGCGTCCGTCACGTCCACGATCGACAAGGGCTGGAAGTCCATCACGTCCATGATTCCCGAGTCGGAGAGGAAAATCGCGGAGCACGCCGCGCACGAGGCCGAGGAAGCCGGTCTCACGGACGCGCTCGTGCTCTTGTTCACGTCCATCTTCGCGGTGACGCTCGTGTCCAAGATCCCGGGCGGGTCCCCCGTGCTCGGGTTCCTCCTCGGCGGCGCCATGATCGGCCCGTACACCACCGGGCTCATCGGCCACGTCGAAGGCGCCAAGGTTCTCGCCGAGTTTGGCGTCGTCTTCCTCCTCTTCAACATCGGCCTCGAGCTCTCGCTCGAGCGCCTGCAGAGCATGGCGAAGTACATATTCGGCATGGGCAGCGCGCAGATGCTGATGTCCACGCTCGTGGGCGCGACGATCGCGTGCGCGTGCGGCCTCGCGGTGCCCCCCGCGGTGGTGATTGGCATGGGCCTCGCGTTTTCGTCCACCGCGGTGGCGTTGCAGGTGCTTCAGGACCGCGGAGAGACGGGGAGCCGGCACGGCCGCGCGACGTTCAGCGTCCTGCTGTTCCAGGATCTCACCGTCGTGCTCGTGTTCATGCTCGTGCCGTTGCTCGCGGGGCCGGACAGCGGGTCCATCACCGCGATCTGCGGGTCGCTCGCGAAGGCGATCGTGAAGACGGTGGCGGCCATCGGCGTCATCATGGTGAGCGGCCGCGCCATCCTGCGTCCCATCTACCGCCGCATCGCCAACCTCGGAAAGGCGGAGGTCCTGACCGCGACGACGCTGTTCGTCGCGCTCGGGACGTCGCTCCTGACGCAATCGCTCGGCCTCTCCATGGCTCTCGGCGCGTTCCTCGCTGGGCTCTTGCTCGCGGAGACGGAGTTCCACCTACAGGTGGAGTCGGACATCGCGCCGTTTCGCGGGTTGCTCCTCGGGCTCTTCTTCATGACGGTCGGGATGCAGATCGACCCGAGCGTGTTGATGTCCAACTCGTTCAACATCATCGTCATGGCGTTTGGGCTCCTCGTCGGGAAGTTGGGCGTGATGGCCGTCTGCGGGCCGCTGTTCGGGCTCCCTCTGCTCGCGTCGCTTCGCTCCGGCGTCTACGTCGCGCCCGGCGGCGAGTTCGCCTTCGTCACCTTCGGCCTCGCCGCGAGCGCCGGGTTGTTGACCATGGACGTCGTCAACCAGATCAACCTCGCGGTCGTCCTCACGATGGCGCTGACGCCGCTCCTCGCCAACCTCGGCTCGAAGCTTAAGGACGTTCTCAAGCAAGACGACGGCGTCGTGTCCTTGCAGGCGAAGGAGGGCGAGAACGACGACCTGAGCGGGCACGTCATCGTCGCCGGGTACGGCCGCGTCGGCCGCATCATCGGCGACTTGCTCAACGAGCAGCTCATCCCGTTCGTCGCGCTGGACATCTCCGCGGATAACGTCAACGCAGGGCGCTCGAACGACATGCCGGTGTACTTTGGCGACGCCGGCGCGGAGACGGTGCTGCACGCCGTCGGCGCGGCGAAGGCGTCGTGCGCGGTTGTGACGTTGGATACGGCGGAGAGCAACTACCGCGTGGTGTACGCGTTGCAGAAGCATTACCCGGACGTCAAGGTGTACGTGCGCGCGAAGGACGTCGCGAACGGGCTGTTGCTCGAGAAGGCGGGCGCGAAGGCGGTCGTGCCGGAGACGCTGGAGCCGTCGCTGCAGCTCGCCGCGGCGGTGCTCGGCGAGATGGACATGTCGAACGAGGACATCTCCATCGCGGTGGATAACTTCCGCCGGACGCACATCCAGGATCTGAAGCAGCTTCAGCAGAACAGCGGCGGCGGGCTCGGGTACGGGCTCCCCACGGACATGGAGACGCTGCAGGCGACCATGGACGAGCTCGACGAGGGCGGTCTCGTCGACCTCGTTCCCAAGGCTGTCTGAGTTGAGACGGACGGAGGGACCGGCAGACGGAGCCGAGAGAGAGAGAGAGAGAGAGAGAGAGAGCGGAGGGTGATTCTTTGAACGCTCGAGGTCGAACGTCGTTCGTCGTCGCATTGAAAAATACTATTACTACATCTTGCTACCACGCCGACGTCGTCGTCGCATCGCGGGCGGGTTTGGTTTCGGTCGCGACGTCGTCGCTTCGCTTCGCTTCTCTCTCTCTCTCTCTCGTTCTCGTTCTTGTTCCCCGGCGCTCAACCGCCCGTCGCGCCGCCGCCGAGCCCGACGGCGGCGTCTACGTCCCCGGACGGGCCCGACAGACGCCGACGGGCGAGCCGCACCAGCCCGTCCCCGCCCGGCAGGCACGCGAGGCGGAGTTTCAGCTTCATCACGCGCTCGAACAGCTCGAGTCGACGCTCGAGACGCGCGAGACGAGACGCCGGGTCCGCGTCCGCGTCGCCGCCGCCGCCGCCGCCGCCGCCCTCCGCCGCCCCTCCCTCGCCGTCTCCGCCGCTCGTTCTCCACCGCAGCGCCCGCAGCTCGTCTCGAATCTCCCCAACCTTCTTCCGAATCTGCCGCGGGTGCATGTCGCGGACGTCCTTCCACCGTTCGCTCGGCTCGAGCGCGAGCGGCGCGAGCTCTCTCCCCGCGTCGTCGAGCCGCGTCTCCACGTCGAGCGTCAGCGCCGCGACGTGCGCTCTGAGATGTCGACAGACGTCCGCGCGGCGCTTCGACTCCTCCTTGTCGTCCGCGCGCGCGCGCGCCGCCGACATCGCGGCGTCGACTAATATCTCCGCGTACATCGGGCAGCCGTACTGGATGGCGAACTGGAGCGCGGCGAGGGACCCGCGCGTGACGACGTGACGCATGGTCGCCTCCGTCCACGGACAATTGTTCGCGCGGGCCCAGCGGAGGCGCTCGACGCTCGCGACGCAGTCCTCGACCGCGAATCTCGGGTTGTCGATCGGGGCGTACATCCACACCGCGCGTCGGCACTCGCGGTTCAACCCGGCGACGATCGCGAGGTCGGTCTGCGAGAGCAGAGGGAAGATTCGCGTGCGAAGCAGATCGACCTGGGCGAACAACGCGGAGAGGACGCCCCCAGATTTGGTCTCCATGCGCGTCTCGAGCTCGTCCTCGTACATCTCCGTGGGGCACCCGATCTCCGCGGCGAGCTCGGCCGACAGCGTGACGACATCTCGCCGGCCGCGTTTCGGCATCGAGCGCGCGTCCACGCGCGCGCGAGGGTGCGGGGGGAAGGGGAAGAGCTTCCTTTTTTTTGGCGGGCGCGCCCGCGCGGGCGTTGACTTTGGTATGGTGGCTGGCTGTCTCCTCCTATCTCTATCCTAAGGTTAGGAGTTTTTGGTTTGAGTCGAAAACTACGTCGTACTAGTTGTACTCCCCAAAACTACTTTTCCCCGCCTGCGAGGGTTTCTTTCCTCGTGCAGGGACGGAGCGGGGAGGGTGCACTCCGCCGCCGCGCGCGCCTCGTCGCGATGTTGCGACGCGCGTTCCACTCGATCGCGGCGACGTGCGCCGCGGCGCCTCGCCGCGGCGCGACCCCGCCCGCGAGCGTGGCGCCGTGGACGCGCGCGCTGACGACGACGACGACGTCGCGACCGTCCTCGGATTCCACCACCGGATCTTTCTCCGGCGCGTTCGTCGCGGCGCGACCGGGGACGATCTTCGCGCCGCCCTCGCGCGGAGCGCTTCCCGAGGACGACGCGCGCGCTCCGGCGTCGCCGTTCGCGCTCATGGCGGTCCCGAAGCGGAAGGTGTCGCCGTCGAGGAAGGGGAAGCGGAACCAGTTTCGACGGATCAAGTTCGTCGGTCAGGCGGTGCGGTGTCGCGACTGCGGCAAGGTGAAGATGCCGCACGTGTACTGCGACAGGTGCAGCGCGAACGTGTACGAGGAGGAGGACCTCGACGGCGGCGGCGTGCCGCGCGCGGGCGTGACGCAGCCGTAGACGCGCGCTGATGGAGCGCGGAACGCGACTCGTCGAGGCGGAGGCGATCTCTCGGACGCGGTGGATGTAACACGACACGTCTTATTAGTCTACGCGTGCGCCTAAACAACGACGCGCGGCGCGCGATCTGCGATCGATCGATCACAGCTTGAACCCCTCGTGAATCGCGACGACCCCGCCTGTGAGGTTATCGTGCGACACGGACTTAAACCCGACGTCGCGCATCATGTCCTCGAGCTCGCGCTGCTTCGGAAACTTCCGAATGGACTCGACGAGATATCGATACGACGCCTCGTCCTTCGCGACGAGCTCGCCGAGCGCCGGGATCACGTTGAACGAGTACAAGTCGTACATCGATCGCAGCGGCTCCTGGGTCACGTGCGAGAACTCCAGGCACATGAACCGCCCCCCGGGTTTCAACAGCCTGAGCGCGTCTCTCAGCGCCGCCTTCGCGTTCGTGACGTTCCTCAGCCCGAACGCGATGGTGTAGACGTCGACGCTCGCGTCTTCGAACGGCAGCGACTCCGCGTTCCCCTCCACGAACTCCAACTTCGCGAGCAGCGCGTCCCCCTTCGCGTCGACCGCATTCAAACCCATGAGCCCCCGCCCCCGCGCGCGCTTCCGACCCTCCGCGAGCATCGCGGGGTTGATGTCCGACACGATGACGCGTCCCGGGTCGAAGTCCCGCGCGCGTCCGCCGCCGCCGCCGCCGCCGCCGCCTCCGCGCCGCGCCTTCTCCTCCGCGCGTCGAAGCTCCCTCAGCACCCTGAAAGCGACGTCGCCCGTGCCTCCCGCGACGTCCAGGTGCGTCATCCCGGGGAACACGCCCACCTTATCGACGAGGTAGTCCTTCCACAGGCGGTGCACGCCCGCGGACATGAAGTCGTTCATGAGGTCGTAGCTCGGCGCCACCTTCTCGAAGACGTCGCGGACGAGGCCTTGCTTCTCCTCCACGCGCACGTCTCTGAATCCGAACGACGTCGTCGGCGCGTCTTCGTCCGCGTCCGCGGAGGAGGAGGAGGACACGCCGCGCGCGAGGGAGGACGAGGACGACGCGGTGGCCGCGCGCGCGGCGCGTTCGATCGATCTCCCGGCGGCGCGGAAGATCCGCGCGGCGCTCATCGCCGATCGCTCGCGGCGCGGGACGTCGACGTGGGCACTTCCGGTCGTTCGTCTCCCCGCGACGCCGGCCGCGCGGTTCGAACGACGAGGCGAGGCGAGGCGCGCGCGCGCGATTCCGTACGCGAGCGCGCGGTGGACGAGAGGACGGTCGCGAGCGGCGCGCGATCTGTTCGGCGTGCGCGCGCTCCGTGCGGGCGCGCGTCGCGCAGTAGATCTCTTTCATTTCATCGCGTTCGTGGCGGGCGAGCACTGATGGCGTCAGATTCGGGGGCGCGAGATGCCGGGGCGACCGCGCGGCCTCGCCGCGCTCCTCGCCTCCCTCCTCGCGCTTCTCGCGCGGCCCGCGCTCGCGGCCGTGCCGTCGCGGCCGCTGAACATCTCGACCCTGCGCGAGCCCCTCCCCGCGGCGCGGGTCCTCGCGCTCGGGCAGACGGACCGTCGCGTGCGATGGACGAGCGTCCGCGAGAATAAGAGCGACGACGACGACGACGACGACGACGACCGCGGGTGCACGTCGCTGGACGGGCCGGTGTGCCCGCTCCCGCGCGACGACGCGGCGGACGACGGCGAAGAAGAGGGCGAAGAGGCGACCGCGCGCGCGTTCTCGGACGCGCGCGAGCTGCTCCGCGCGATCGAGAAGCACATCGAGGCGATGCTCGGCCTGCGCGCGACGAGCGACGACGAGGCTACGACGAGCGACGACGAGGCGACGACGACGACGACGACGACGACGACGGAGAACGAGAACGCGAACGGCGCGGCGGAGACGCCGGAGCCGAAGCCCGCGGCGGCGCCGCCGCCGGTCGCGAAGGAGGCGCGCGCCGCGACGACCGTCGACGAGGAGAGGGGCGCGTTCTCGCGCGAGGCCCCGCCGGCCGCGCTGTCCGACGACGACGATTTTGAGCTCGCGAAGCGCGTCGTCGTCGGTCGAGCCGCGAGAGACGTCAAGTGCGACGTCTGCCGCGAGCTCGTTCGCGTCGTCCACCGCGCCGCGGCGACCGCGCCGGCGGACGCGCTCGACGAGGACGTCGTCACGAGTCGTCTCGCGCGCGAGTGCGAGGTGGACGCACTCGACGCGGACGTCGCCGCGGACGCCGCGGACGCGGCGGCGACGCCGACGCCGAGCCTCTTGCGAACGCACGCGATCATCACCCGCGCGCCGCCCGAGGAAACAACCGTCGGCGACGCCGCGGAGGCGTCTGAGACGTTCGTGCTCGCGCGTCGAGCCCCCGGGACGTCGCTGCGAGAGATCGAACTCAGGGTGTTCCGCCGAGCGTGCGCGGACGTCGTGCGGGACGGCGACATCGCCATCGCGGAGAAGACGGTATCCGCCGCGAGACGACGGCGGGGGGAGGGGGACGGCGACGGCGACGGAAACGAGGACGTCGTCGGCGACCTGCAGCGCGCGCTGTGCGACGACGACGCGCGGATGTGCGCCGCCGAGACGTCCTCCGCGGCGATGGACGATACGAAGAAGAAGAAGAAAAAGAAGAGGAGGAAGAAGAGGACGGAGACGTGCTACTATCACGCCGCCGGGTGGTGGAATTACGAGATTTGCCGCGGGGGCGCGATCACGCAGTATCACGCGGACGCCGGCGGCGTCACGAGGGTCGCCTTGGGGACGTACGACGCCGCGACGACGTCGAGACGGAAGACACGCGACGCCGCGGACGCGAACGCGGTCGGCGTCGAGATTTTCACGCGCGGCGCGACGTGCGAGGGCGCCCGCGCGAACGACGACGACGAGCCCGCGGCGGCGGCGATCCGACGCGGCGGGGAGGCGAGATTTTATTGCGCGAGAGACGGCGCGACGAGCGTGGAGGTGAACGAGCCGGAGACGTGCGTGTACGACATACGCGTGCGCTCGCCGCGACTGTGCGACGAGGACTACGCGTAGGTGTAGGTGTAGGAGGACGAGACGACGACGGTAGCTTTATAATAAGAATCGTTTCGTCGCGTTCCGTTTTCAGTCGCGCGCGGTTCGGACGCGTGGCGTTCGCGTCGCGTCGCGTCGCCTCACCGTCTTCGCGTTCGAAAATCCAATCCCCCCAGCCCAGCACGACGATCGTTCGTCTCATCGCCGCTGCTTCTTCCCGCCGCCGCCGCCGCCGCCCTTCTTCCGCTTCCTGTCGTCGTCGCCGTCGGAAGCTTCCTCGTCCGCGGCCATGGCCTCTTCCTCGAGCTCGTCCCAGTCCATGCCCTCGTCCTCGGAGTCCTCGTCGTACTCTTCGTCGTCGTCGTCGCTCTCCTCCACGGACTCGCTCTCGGACTCCTCCTCGGACTCCTCCTCGGACTCGCTCGGGGCGAAGTCGGACTCGCTCTCTTCGCCCCCCTCGCCGTCCTCGTCGTCGTCGTCCTCGACCTCGTTGTTCAAGAACTCCCATCCGCCAGCCTGGAGCCAATCGTCCGGGTCCTCCTTGATCTGCTTCAGAAGCGGCTTCCAGTTCAAGTTCGCCTTGCCCTCGTAGTACTTGATGTCGAGCGTTCCGAGCCACTGCTTGATGTTGTCGAGGTTCTGCACCGGGATCTGGTCGATGCGATGGACGTCCTTCGTGAAGTCTTTGAACACGATCGCCATGTCGAAGTTCTTCAGGTGGAACCCGACGCGCTCGAGGTTCACGACTTCGATGTCGCTCGACGACACCACGAGCGGCGGGAACTCGGTGAGCTCCACGAGGCACGTCGCCGTGGGCAGGATCCGCACCGTGCTCTTGAACGGGACGCCGTCGAACGCGAGGTCGTGGTACGGCGAGTCGAACTCCAGGTTGAGCTGCGGGAAGTCCTTCTCCCAGATGTCCTGCACCTTGCGGCAGAACCCGCTGAACTCCTTGTGAATCCGTTTCTCGCGTTCGCGGTCGCGTTGTTCCTCCTCGATCTCGTCCGGGTCGTACATGTTCCGTCGCCCGCCGTCGAGGCTCTGCACCGCCTCCATGATCTCCATGTAAAACTGCACGTCGTGCGTCTTCTTCTTGCCGATCATGATCGGGTTGTGCAGGTGGAAGTGAATCAACGTCTTGATCTCCTTCTTCGCGGGTTGGAAAAACGCAAACTTGACGTTGGAGTAGATGATGTCCACCTGCTCGTCCGCCTTGGCGCCGACGTACCGCAGACCGTTCGTGTGCGCCTCGAGCGTCCCCGCCTTGCGCCCTCCTCTTCCTCCGAACGTCGGCAGCATCCACAGGCCGACGAGGCGGTGCACGCGGCCGTGGGACAGCACGAGCCGCTCCTGTCGCACGAGCGTCGCGCGTTCGGCTTTTTCCGTCTCGCGCTGCGACACCGTCCGCTTCAGCGCGCGCATCTCCTGGACGATGTAGTTGGCATGCTTCGTGTCGCTGCTGCGGTACGAAATCTCGCGGAGGAAGGTCAGGTCCGGGAACTTCATGTTCGCCGGGTACGTGCTGTTCGCCGCGATCGCCCCCGGCGCGGTGGGCGCGTTGAAGTTGATCCTCACGAACGACCGACCGCCATCCTGCGTCACGCTCACGCTCTTCACGGCCATGATGTGGAACGGGACGAGCCCGCCGTGGATCGGAAGCAGCACGGTCTCGTTGTCGCGGTCGACCGCGAGCACCGGGTCCGCGCCTCGAGGCACGGGGACGTCAGCCATGGACTCGTAGGCGACGAAATCAGCCGTCGCGCCGCCTTTGCCGCCCGACGCCATCGCGTTCTTCGCGCCGACGAGGCGCGCGTACGTCTCTTGGTTCTTCTTGTCCGCGAGCGCGGCTTGCTTCCTTCGGCGCGCGTCCTCGTCCGTGGGGCCGCCTTCCTCGCCTCTGGTCTTCGCGTCCATGACGACGCCGCCTTCTTCCACGCGCGCGGCTTTGGCTTGCTTTTTGTTCGCCGCCGCCGCCTCCTCCTCCTCCTCCTCCGCGGAGTCGTTGATTTGGTACGCGATGTCCTTCAGCGCCTTCGTCGTCGCTTTCGTCATCACGTCCGCGGCGGCGCCGTCCTTCGCGACCGCCGCGGTGTCCGCGATGAGTATCGCGTACGTCGCGGACTTGCTGCCCTCCTTCGCGTCCGCGTTCGCGAGGCCGTTGAGCGCGATCTGGACGTTGTAGCACTGCCCGGCTTTAATCTTTTGCGGCGCGCCGCGCGACTTCGGCCCGAGCGTCATGGAGCTCTCGCGGAGCTCCAACCCGATCGCGGTCCCGATCGTCTTCCCGAGCTTCGCCGCGAGCTGCTCGCCCATGCCGTTCGGGTTCGCGGCGATCAGCGCCGCCTTCGCCGCGTCGTGCGGCGCCGCGAGGTCCGCGCCGTCCACGAGCGCCTTCAACGCGGCTTCCTGCGCGGCGAGCGCCGCCGCGTACACGTCCTCCATCGCCTTCGTCGGGTCGATCATCAGCGTCCGCGCGACGTTCGCGCAGTACTGCATCACGCGCGCGCCGAGGGAGATGGTCACCACGCCGTAGTGGAGCTTCTTATCGCTGCTCTGCGCGCTCAGCTTGAGCTCGTATTCGCCGCCCGACTGCAGGATCGGCGGGTAGCAGATGTCCACGTCCTCCGCCTCGACGTCTTTCATCCCGAGCTTCGACGGCTCGAGGATGACGTCCTCGCACTGCTCCGAGAGCTTCGCGTGCGAGATCTTCGTCTCGTCGTTCACGACGCCCTCGATGGTATCCACGCACCAACGCATCGCTTTCGCCGCGAGCGACGCGGCTTTCTTCATCGTCGTCGCCTCGGTGGCGTCGCGCACGCTCATCGCGTCCGCGAGCCCGGCGGCCACCTCGACGATCTTCACGCCCTTCTCCTTCAGTCGCGCGTGCGCGTGCGTCACGAGCGCGCCCTCCTCCGCCTCCTTCGCCACCGCGCCGACGATCAGGCCTCTCTCCGCGATGAGATCCACGACCTCGTCCACCTGCGTCTTCCCGTCCTCGCCCTTGGGCTTGACGTGCACGACCACGGTGACGTTCGCGTCCGCGAGCACCTTCTCCGCGACGGATGACACGAGCGTCGCCTTCTTCCCGCCCGTCACGACGTGCAGCTCGTCCTTCGTGAAGAGCATGAGCGTGTCCGGGAGCTCGTACTGGAATAGCCAGATCTGCATGGACGCGGACTTGAGGTACCGAAGGTCGTCCTCCTTGTTCGAGCCCGTGCCCAGGAGGCACGCGGTCGCGTTCGCCCACATCGGCTCCGCGTTCGCGGTCCAGGACGCGCGCATGGCCCTGAGCCTGGACGCGCACAAGTCGCCGTCGATCGTCGGGCCGCTCATCGCGCGCGTCGAGTTGTCGCCGCGAGAAATACGATCGGGCGGTGGATCTGGCGACTTCGAAGCCGACTTCGCGATCGGTCGTTCACGCGGAAACGCGCGCGGTGGTCGACCTCGCGGTTCGCGGCGACGCCTACCTGCGCGGCGTGTGCGCGATCGCGCGTGCTCCCGAGCGTCTCGGAAGGTCGCGGTCGCGAGCGTGCGTTGTGCGCGAGCGGCCGCGACGGATGTCTTTTTGAATCTTGTGGTCGTGTTCTTTCACTTTGGTGTCGAAGAAGTAGAGCTCGCCGCCGCGTTTTTCCCCGTTGTTAGCGCCTCCGCCGGCCGCACAAGCCCATGTCGCGCGCGGCTCTCAGGACGCTCGTCGCGCGCGCGCCGCCGCCGACGATCGCCCCGTCGCGCGTGGCGTCGCGGCGGAACGTCTCCGTCGCGACGCGCGCGCGCGCGCCGCCGGTCGCGGACGACGACGACGACGACCACGACGCGGGCTCCGACGACGCCCCGACCACGACGTCATCAGGGCCGTCGTCGACCTCGCCGGCGGGCCGCCCGCGCCCCTCGATCGTCGTCCTCGACGGCGCGAACCTCGCGTGGACGTACTCCGCGTCGCTGTACGCGAAGCACGGCTGCCGGACGCGCCTTCCGCTGTCGCGCGGCGTCGCGCTCGCGCTCGAGTGCGACGCGTGGGCGTCGATGCGGCTCACGCCGCACGCGTTCATTCCCCGCTCCTACGTCGAAGGGCCGCTGCACGGCCTGTGCGACGGCGGCTCGCTCGAGACGCTCGTCCCGGGGAACGTGGAGTACCTCGGGAACGCGACGTGGAGAAACACGGTGCTGCACGACTTCGCGCGGCGCGGGATGCTGACGACGGTGACGCGCGCGCCGAACGCGAGGGACGCGGACGACAAGCGCATCATCGCGTTCGCGTTAGGTGCGTCCCATACACTGGTCCCCATACGACCGCGTCGGCGTGGTGAACGCCGATCCTTGAGGACTTCGCCCAGCGCATCTCTCCGCCCACCCCTCGCTTTCAATCCCCGCCTTCGACGCCTTTCAACTCCGCTTCTGACGCCTTTGAACTCCACCCCGACATTCGCTCGTATGGAACGACCCTCAGAGCGCGACGCGGTCGTGTGCAGCAACGACCGGTACGAAGACCACGTCGTCTCCGCGGGTAGCGCGGAGAAACGTAAAGAACTCAGGCGGTGGCTGAGCGAGCGCAGGAGCGGGTACGAGTTTCAGGTCGGGAGCGTCCTGGACGCGGCGTACGCGAACGGGGGGGGCGATCCGACGGCGTCGCCGCCGCCGGTGGGGTGGACGCACCTGCCGTCGCCGCCGCTCGAAGAGCGCGGCGACGGCGACGGCGACGGCGGCGACGGCGGCGACGGCGACGCGGGTTCGCGCGCCGCGTGGCGCGAGGACGTGCACGCGACCGGGAGCAGCCGTCCGTGGGCGATCGGCGAGTCGCGCTGGGGTCGCGACGCGACGCGAGGCGGACGGAGAGGCCGCGGGAAACGCCGGCGGAGGGGCGGGCTCGGAGACGCGGGCGGCGGCGGCAAAGCGAAGCGCGCCAAGGGAAAGGGAGACGGAGACGGAGACGAGTTTCCGTACTGGGCGCTGCCCGCGCGCGACCTCCCGGTCGTCTTCAAGGTCAAGAAGAACGTCGCCGCGAACTAGCTAGGCATCTAACTTAACTATTCGTATGTTTCCGGGGATCGCATCGCCGCGCGCGCCCTCGCCATCGCCGTCGCGAACGCCGTCTTCGCCGCGTCTCTCGACTTGGCGCCCTCCGCCAACGCCGCGGCGACCGTCAGCGTCCCGGGCGCGGACCGCATCACGCTCGCGGTGAACGCGTGGGGCGGGCCCCTGGAGGTGGACGACGGCGACGGCGACGGCAGTTCGAGCGCGCAGTTCAATCGCAGCGGATCCGACGCGTCCGTCTCGATCGAGATGGACGTCGTCGTCGCGCTGCTGAGCTCCCGCCGCAGCCGCTCGAGGACGTCCGACGCCGTCGGCGGTTTTTTCCCCGCGCGCCCGCGCGCTCTCGCTTGCACCTCGAACGTCATCCGCCAGCACTTCGGCGTCGCCGCCGCGGTCGTCGCGGCGTCGAGCGCGTTCGCGTTCGAAGCGCCGCGCCGGTTCGTCTTCTCGAGCGCGTCCTTCGCGAAACTCCACGCGATCCCCCACCGCGTCGTCCGGCCCTGAAGAAACTCCGTCGTCCGAAACGTGATCGACGAACGCATCTCGAGCGCCCTCCGAAGCTTCTTCATCGTCTCCTTCTTCCCGCACATCGTCGTGTACCAGTGCACGCGGTCGCGCAGCGTCAGCGAGTCCTCGTACATCGCGCGAACGAACGCGTGCTCGCCGCCGTTCGGGTAGCACATCTCCGTCTCCGTCCCGCCGAAGTTGGTCCCCGCGTTGAGCTCCGCCTCGGCCATCGTCTCGAAAAACGGGGGGTTACACATCGAGAACGCGAACCGCTCGCCGTCCCTGATCGCGGGGAGTAACACCCCGCCGCCGCCGCCGCCCTCGCCTCCACCCTCGCCGCGTCTCGAGTCTCGGATCTCGATGAGCGACGCGACGTTCGCGTTGGCCGACGCGTTCGCCGTCGCCGCCGCCAGCGCCGCGTCGGCGACGTCGCACCCGACGAATCGCCACCCGTGCGTCGCCGCGCCGATCAGCGGGTAGACGCAGTTCGCGCCGACGCCGACGTCGAGGCCGAGGACGGTGGGCCCCGCGATCTCGACGCCGTCCGGACGCGACGCGCGGAGGAGGTCTTGGATCCAGTGGACGTAGTTGGCGCGAATCGCGACGGGCGGGATCAGGTGCCCGGGCGGGACGGTCCAGCGGAGGATCCCGTAGTCGACCGCGAGCATCGCCGCGTTCAGCTCGCGCGTCGCGTCGTAGCTCGTGAAGTCGATGACGTGCCGTCCCTTCCCGCGCGATCGCAGGTGCGGCAGGAGCGCGGGGTGTCTCTTCGCGAGGGCCGCGAAGTCGGGGTTCTTCTCCCTGTACGCGTTCCGCGGGTGCATTCGGTCGCCGTTCGGCGCGCGCGTCGGGATCGGGGCCGCGCGCGCGTCGTCGTCGTCGTCGTCGTCGTCGCCGTCGTCGTCGTCGTCCTTCGCGTCCTCGCCCGCCTCGACGCGCTTGCGCTTGCGCGCGGCGTCCGCGTCGTCCGCGGCGTCGTCGCGGTCCCCGGGGACCGCGACGACGACGTCGTCGTCCTCGCGCGCGGCGTCGGCACCGGCGGTCGTCGCCTCCTCGGCGTCGCGCATC
>MDSW01113369.1_pt1 | contig 18833 bp, 19 predicted proteins | sample 811171 | NCBI WGS metagenome assembly MDSW01 (sample SAMN05326641, study PRJNA326480) | marine metagenome | isolation source: seawater | place: Atlantic Ocean: North West | collected 2012 | reverse complement strand
ATTTCTATTGAGCAAGGAATTAAGAATCTTTTAAGTAGTTAATTTTTATTTATAATTTCGGAAATTTGTTTAAACATATTTTTTTCTAAAGGAAACTCATTTTTGCCAATGTCCTCTTGAATTTTCTCATAATTATCAATGACATACTTCGACATTTCCGAGAAAGAACGAACGTCTCTTTTAGAAACAAAAATACCCTTTCTTCCCTTTATTATGTGAGAAATATCCTCAAATATTAGAACAGGTCTTCTACGAGCAAGTGCTTCATCTACGACGTAAGGTTGGCCTTCAGTATATGAAGGTAAAATTAAAATATTATGGGAGTCATAAGCATCTATTAACTTTTTTCTGTCAGAAATATAACCTGGGAATTTAATATTGTGATCCTTTCCTATTATTGATCTAAATTCTTCCTCGAGTGAAGAACTTTTAGCTTTTCCAATAATTGAAATTTCAGCTGCAAAATTTAATTTTCTAAACATTTCTAAAAACTCATAAATTCCCTTCTCAGGGTTTACTCTAGAGACGTTTAAAAATCTCACCTTATCTAATTTTGGTTTTTTTAAATTTCTAAACCAATTTTCATCAAGAGTAGATGATGAGATAACATAACCATTTTTTTTTTTATACAATCTATCGTGAAGAGCTATTACAGTTGCATTTGAAGTGACGATCAAATACATTATATGATATATCCAGACTGACCATCTGCCTAATATAAATTTCCACTCTTCATGACCGCTACTAATTAAATAAATAAATACTTTTTTTCTAAAAACAAATAGAAACAAAAATGAGATAAAAGTATAGGGCGAAATAGTAATTATATAATATTTAGTATTTTTCTGTTTAAAAGTAGACAAAACGAAATAAATAAATTGAATAATATTAGAAGCGACTTTGATCTTATTTAAGTTCAATTTATGATGCTCTTGAGTATTCGATTTTCTGACTATATACTCGACATTAAAATGTTTGTTTAGGCCTTCTGGAAGTATTTTGAAATTGTAATTTCTGCAAAAAAATTCATCATTTTCTTTCGAAACTTTTTCATTATTTAATACCACTAAATTATCCATTCGATTTTATAACTTAAATACTATAAAAAAAAAGATATAGATTTGGAGAGGTGGCCGAGTGGTTGAAGGCGCACGCTTGGAAAGCGTGTAAACGGGAAACCGTTTCGAGGGTTCGAATCCCTCTCTCTCCGCCACGAATTTAGTTAAACTTGTTATCCACATTCAACTTAAAAGAGTCTTAAGACTAATGCTCGAATCGATTAAATTATTTTTAGGGCAGTGGAGGGAGACTGAAGCTGCCTTTACCTATCTGAAAAAATAATAATAATATTTTCTAAATTTTGTATAATATTTTGAATGCCTATAATTTTTAAAAAAAAATTTAAAATAGTTCTTTGATTGATTTGCAAATAAATCATAAAAATATTCAATACCCATTCTTTTAGCATATTCTTTTTCGTACATTATTAGATCTTCTTTTGTAAAAGCTAGACCATTATCACCGTACTTAGGGACTATATTATTAAAATTTATAATAGGATCGTATAAACTTCTTAAATTATGGAGTTGAGTTTTCATAAAATTTCCAATTAGTAAATCGTCAAAAATACTATATTTGCAAGCATCCACCAGGCTATTTCTAGGTAATTCAAATGTAATACCTCTATCCATTGGACCTTTCATTTTAAGGTTAAAGTCTTTTTTGCCGACTACAAAATTTATAAATCCAATTTTATCTTGTAATTCCTCAAATTTATCAAAATATTCTTTAATAATTTTTTTATCTTCTATTTCAAGTAGATCAGACCAATTGTCATTAAAATCGGTAGATCTTTTCACTATCAACTTCTTCTTCTTTAATGGCAAACTTCTTATTTCTCCGTCTTTCTCACAATTTATAAACGCGAAAGGTTCAACATAATTAATATTTGGATGAATACCATTTTTATACTCCCCCATTGGGGTAACATACTTATTAGCCCATACAGAGTCTTCTCTTTGGTATTCATGAAAAGAGCTAAAGGGTATTACATAATTAGCTGTAAATAATTTTGCAATTAAAGAAAGATAGTCACCGACTGGATGCTTTTTTGCCGCTAAGGGCTCAATAAAATTATTTTCTTTATCATAAAAATTAATCATGTCCGCATCACCCCAACCACTGATAGAAAGTAAAAATTTGCGTTTAAAATTTTTTACAACTTTTTTTATAAATCTGTGGTTCATCGGTCCCGCATCATTTAGGTTTATAAAAATATCATCCTTTATTTTGATAATTAAAATTGTATCTTGAATTTTTGTGCTCACACTCATGACTGAGACATTATTTGATAATTCAGTCCAAACTCTTTCCTCTAAAATCATGACATTAAAGCCTTGTCCTTTAAGATCGTTATAGATACGTTTTCCAACATGATCTCCTAAAATAATCGTATTATTTTTGAATTTATGAATTGAGTCTGGATTTAAATGATCAGGGTGGCCATGAGAAAAGAATATAAATTTAGATGCAATAATATCTGTATTTATATTTTCAGGTATTTCATATGGCAGATACCAGCTGCCAAAATAAGCATAATGGTCTGAACCAAGCCATGGGTCAGTAGATAAAATAGGTACTTTATCGTAAGCTATTAAAGTAGCATTACCAATTGTTTGTGCTCCAATCATATTTTAAATAATCTTAACACATGCTTGTCTTGAACCAAATGCGATATATTTAAATTTAGAATCGTCAATCTCTTCTTTAAAAGCTTTATATTCATATTTTTCCCAATTCGGGAAACCATAAAATTCGTCAAATAAAATTACAGTTCCTTTATCAAAATTATTTTTTAACGTTTTCAAAACAAAAGAAGTGGACTTGTAAGTATCTAGATCTAAATGTAAAAAAGCTACTTTTTTGTTATTATTAGATATAAAGTTTCCTAAAGTTTCCTCTACCCAGCCGTCTATTAGTTTTACATTTTTATAAACTTTTGGTTTTTTGCCTTTTAAATCAAAAGTACCAATTGGATTAAATGCTTCTGTCATCCATTCATCCTTAAGCCCCTTAAATGAGTCAAACCCAATTATTTCACCTTTTATTTTTTTTAGGTTGCGAGCAAACAGATTTATTGAATCTCCCTTAAAAACACCAAATTCTAAAAACAGATTACTATTATCGAATCTTTTAATTGACTCATTTATAGCGAAGTTTCTGATCGAGTCATCATCAGAAAATACATATGCATTCTTAAAATGAATCTTAAAAGTCTCGTAGCTATTTTTAGCAACTTCTTCAAAATACAAGTCTGATGGAGAGCTAGGCTGTAATTTTATTCTCATTCTACTATTCAAGAAAACAATAAACTTTTGAAGAATTTTTAATAAATAATTTTTTATCATTTAATTCTCTTAATTTTTTTTAGATTTAAATTTGCAGTTTCTTTTATTCTTTTAATTGTTTTATCAATATCCATTATAATCGTTTTTTTCAATGGTCCGTATGCATGAATCAACTTTTTTTTTGATATTGCAACAGCTACATGACCTTTCCAAAAAAGAATATCATTTTTTTTTAGTTTTTTTAAACTTATATTTTTTTTGAAGTATTTTATTTGATCTTTTGCATCTCTAGGGCAAAAAATATTATTGTTATTTAAAAAAATTTGTACTAAACCCGAACAATCAATACCCTTAAATGACTTTCCTCCCCATTTATACCTAACATTTTTAAATATGGTTATATTTTTAAACGGATTTTTTTCTATGTGCGAAATAGGTCTCACATCGTTTTTGCTTATCCATCCCTTTGAAAACTTAAAAAATTTTGATTTTCTTTCAATTACTTTAATTTTTGAACTATAAGAAATTTCAAATATTTTTTTATTTTTATTTGAAGATTTGTAAATATTAGATTTTAAAATATTAATTTTATGGGTTGGTTTTTGAAATTTAGAAAAATTTTTATTTTTTATATAGCCTTTATATCCATCATCTTTAATTTTTATTTTAAGCCATTTTTTATGTTTTTTAGATATCGAAAAAACGTCTCCAAAAATCATTTGTGTAACTATTTCAGATTTAATTGAAGGTTTTATATGAACATTTAAAACTGGAAAATTATTTGAAAAATATTTCATTCTAAAATTTTTAATCTCTTACTGGAGCAATTTTAGCAATCAAAACGATTAATAACAATACAGGAACTCCGATGATTGCTGTAAAAATATAGAAATTTGCATAACCAAATTCATCAACAATTGAACCTGAGTAACCAGCTAAAACTTTTGGCAACAATAACATCAAAGAACTAAAAAGAGCGTATTGAGTAGCTGTGAATTTAATTGATGTAAGTGCGGAAAGGTAGACAACAAAAGCTGCACCAGCAAAACCACTTGAAATATTATCTGCGGTAATGACTATTATTAAAATTTCAATATTAGGTTCTGAAACAGCCAACCAAGCGAAAAGTAAATTACTTGCAGCTGCGATTAAAGCTCCAAAAAATAAAGCTCTTAAAGTTCCAATTTTTATTGCAGAGTAACCGCCGATTATTCCACCAAAAATTGTTGCTAATACTCCAAAAAATTTGGAATATGTTGCGATTTCTTTTACGTTATAACCTCTTTCTAAATAAAAAACGTTAGCAACCACGCCCATTACAATATCTGCTATTCTGTATAACCCAATCAGCAAAAGTATTAAAACAGCTGTTTTTCCATACCTCTCGATAAAATTTGTAACAGGTTTTAAATAAGCGTTTATTGCTGAGTTTTTTTTTATAAAATTAATTTTTATTAGAAAAATAATTAATAATCCTGCTCCTAAAAAACATACACCCATTCTGATCAATGCATATAAAAATTTAAGTAATGGCACTTTATTATTAAAAGGATTATCTAATAGCGAGTAGATAAGAATAAATATTGATATTGCCAAGATAAATGAAATAAAAAATCTAAGCTGATCATAAACATTTAAAAAAGAAATTTTTCTATTAATATTCGGCTCTGGAGAGTAAATAGTAGTCGCAATACCAATAAACATTAATAATGCCATAATTAAATAAACTTTTTTCCAAACATTTACATCATAAACTTCTAGACCAAAGTAAGAGGCTAAAAATAAACTACCTGCACCTGCAACTAACATCGCAATTCTATACCCAGCAATATACATAGAGGATAATGCGCCTTGCATTTTTTGGGGTGCTGACTCTATTCTATAAGCGTCTATGATAATATCTTGAGAAGCACTTGAAAAAGCAACAAAAACAGATCCAATTGCTGTAAAAATTAGGGTTTTGTTAGGATCAGTAAAAGACAATAAAATTAAACTACTAACAATCATTAGCTGAGAAATTAATAACCAACTTTTTCTATGTCCGAAGTTTTTAAATGGAATTTTAAAATTATCGATTAATGGGGACCAAATAAATTTAAACGAGTAAGCTAAAGCAGCCCAACTAAACATTGTTATAGTGCTTCTATCTACTCCGGCTTTAACCAACCAAACTGATAAAGTAGAAAAAACAAGAAGAATAGGTAGCCCTGAAGAAAAACCTAATAAAAGCATTCTTATTGATCTAATATTTAAAAAAATTTTAACAAAATCTTTTATCGTAACTATCATTTAATCTTTCCAAAAAGATGGAAAGAACAAAACCAATACAGCGAAAAGTTCCAACCTTCCAAGCAACATACCGAATGACAAAATCCATTTTGATAGATCTGGAATATCTTTGTAATTTCCATTTGGACCAATAATATCTCCTAAACCTGGGCCAACATTTGAAATTGCACTAGCTGCTCCAGAAATTGAAGTTATGAAATCTAATCCACTAATAGACAAAAGCATTGAAATTATGAGAAATATAAATAAAAAAGTGAAAATAAAAATGATAACAGAGTTTATAAATTGATCGGAAATTTTTTGATTATTGTATTTAGTAATAATTACACTATTAGGAGAAATAAATTTTTTAATTTGATTTCTTAAAAAAATCAATAACATTTGTAATCTAAAAATTTTAATTCCACATGCGGTCGAACCTGCACAACCTCCAATAAACATCAATAACAAGAAAAAAACGAGAGAAAATTTTCCCCATAATCCGAAGTCATCAGTAACGTAACCAGTTCCCGATAATATAGAAATAACATTGAATGATGAAATTCTAATTTTATCTAATAAATTGCTTTCATAATTTATAAACATTAAATATGAAAACATAATTAAAATTGAGACCACCAATAAATAAATTAGGCCTTTAATTTGTATATCTTGAATAAAAATCGTTCTATTTCCTTTTACAAATTTTAGATAGGATATAAATGGTATACTTCCTAGAATTATAAAAATACTAGCAACTATTTCAATATTTGAATTTTGAAAAAAACCAATTGAGTCATTGTGTGTTGAAAACCCTCCCGTTGCTATAGTGGTCATCGCATGACTTGTGCTATCAAATATTGACATCCCAAAGAGCCAATAACAAAAACCACAAAGAAAAGTCAAAATTATATATGTAGCAATAATTATTGTCGCTACCTCAAATGTCCTTGGTAGAATTTTTTCTGTACTGTCTGGTCCTTCCATTTTAAATAATTGCATTCCACCTACTTTTAACAATGGTAAAATAGTAATTGCCATAACAACTATACCTATTCCTCCTAGCCATTGCATAATTGCTCTCCACAACAAGATACTTTTAGGGCTGTTATCTAGATCTGAAATTACAGTAGCACCTGTTGTAGTGATCCCAGACATACTTTCAAAAAATGCCTCACTTAAACTAAATCCCTGAGCAGAAAGTAGAAAAGGTAAACTCCCAAACGTTGCAACCATTATCCATGCTAACGAAGAGAAAAGAAAGGTTTGTCTAAGATTCAATTTAAATTCTTTTTCAAGATTAGCCAAAACAAACAGTACCCCAATGAAAATTGTGACAAAAGCAGAAGATATGAAGCTGTGGCTGTTTTCATCAAAAAAGATTTGCAATAAATAGGGCGCTAGCATTGCAGCGCCTAAAACTATTAATAATATACCAATTAAAAAAAAAACAGTTTTGTTTGTAGCCATTATATTTGAGATTATTTAAATAGTTTTAAAATTCAACTTAATATGATGCAATTATATCTGTATTTTGGTTATAAAATTTAATAAACCATAGTAATGCTTGATAACAACTTAATTCAATCTACCTCATCTTGGCCATTTGTAGAAGTTAGGAAACTTTTAAAAGATAGAAAAGAAATAATTAAAAAGAAGCAAAAAATTACTTTCCAAACAGGCTATGGACCTAGTGGATTACCACATATTGGGACTTTCGGGGAAGTTGCGAGAACTTCAATGATGATAAATGCTCTCAATCATATTCAAAAAATCGATCATGAATTGATCACATTTTCGGACGATATGGATGGCTTGAGAAAAGTGCCTGAAAATATCCCAAATCCTGATATTTTAAAAAAAAATTTAGGAAAACCTTTAACTTCAATACCAGACCCTTTTAAAAAGTATAATAGTTTTGGAGAGCATAATAATGAAATGCTAAAAGAATTTTTAAAAAGATTTAATTTCAAATTTAATTTTAAAAGTTCTACAGAAAATTATAAAAAAGGAATTTTTAACAATTCTCTTATTCGAGTTTTAGACAAATTTGAAGAAATAATGAATATTATTTTACCTACTCTGAGAGAAGAAAGGCGTAAAACCTATTGTCCTTTTCTTCCAATTTGTCCGCAAACAGGAACAGTTCTTGAAATACCTTTATTAAATTTTGATCGCAAAACTGGAAAAGTTTTATTTGATAATAAAGGTGATAAATTAGAAACAAATATTTTAGATGGAAATTGTAAATTACAATGGAAAGTTGATTGGGCAATGCGATGGTTTACCTTTGATATTGACTTTGAAATGTATGGAAAAGATTTAACAGAGAGTGCTATATTATCTAATAAAATTTGTAAAATATTGGGTAAAAAACCTCCAAATGGATTTGCCTATGAATTATTTTTAGATGAAAAAGGTGAAAAAATTTCTAAATCAAAAGGAAATGGAATCTCAATTGAGCAGTGGTTGAGGTACGCTTCACCAGAAAGTTTATCTATGTATATGTATCCTAACCCAAAAAGAGCTAAGAAGCTTTATTCTGAAGTTGTACCTAAAACTGTAGATGATTATTTATCATTAATTGAAAAATATCCTAATCAAGAAACTAAAGAAAAAATATTGAATCCTGTTTGGCATGTTCATTCAGGTAATCCTCCAAAAGAAAAAATTGTTATGCCTTTTTCAATGTTATTAAATTTAGTTGGATCAAGTAATGCAAATAATAAAACAATTCTGTGGAAATTTATAAATAGATTTCATAAGGAAATTAAACCACAAGACTATAAAATTTTGGATAGTCTAACAGAATATGCTATAAATTATTTTAAAGATAAGGTTGAACCAAACAAAAAATTCAAAAAGCCTAATTCTAAAGAAAAAAAAGCACTTGAAAATTTAATTCTTAAATTAAAAAAAATTGACCAATCATTAAAACCTGAGGAAATTCAAACCTATGTTTACACAGTTGGCAAAGAAAATGGATACGAAAAAAATTTAAGAGAATGGTTTAAACTAATTTATGAAGTAGTTTTCGGGGAAGAGAATGGCCCAAGACTTGGATTTTTTATAAGTTTCTTTGGACTTAATGAAACAATTGATTTAATAAATAATAAAATAAAATAATGTTTTCAATTTTAAAGCCGTATATCTTTTCTTTAGATCCTGAAGTAGCACATGACTTAGCAATTAAATCACTTAAGTTTAATTTTTTACCAAAAAGTGCATTCTATGTTGATAGAGAAGAAAAGTTAGAGACAAAATTATTAAACGAAAAACTGCCAAATCCTATAGGTTTAGCGGCAGGATTTGATAAAAGTGCAGAAGTTTATAACTCTTTATTTAAGCTTGGTTATGGCTTTATAGAGGTAGGAACTGTAACTCCTAAACGGCAGCTAGGCAATCCTAAACCTAGAATTTTTAGACTAGAAAAAGATCTTGCTTTAATAAATCGACTTGGTTTTAATAATCATGGATCTGAGATCATTTCAAAAAGAATTGCTGAAAATTTACCTTATGGTTTTCTAGGAGTTAATATTGGTCCGAATAGAGATACCAAAAATAAAGAAGAAGACTATTATCATTGTTTATCAATATTACATACTCATGCAGGATACATAACAATAAATATATCCTCCCCCAATACTGAAGGTTTAAGAAAGTTTCATGATCAAAAAGAATTAGAAAAACTCCTAAAAGGCATCAATGAGTTAAAAAAAAAATAATAATATTTCAAAACCAGTATTGATAAAACTTTCACCTGATATAAACGAAAATGAAATAAGTAATATTATTGAATTAATTTATAAGTATGAAATCTCTGGTTTAATAATTTCAAATACAACTGATAGTAATCGGGAAAAATTATCAGATGATAAAAAAAATGAAGCTGGAGGATTATCTGGAAAACCATTAGAAAATTTATCTACTGAATTAATTAAAAAATTTTATAAAGAAATAAAGGGAAAGATTCAAATTATTGGCGTAGGTGGAGTGGACTCAGGGCAAACTGCTTTTGATAAAATCACCGCAGGGGCAAATGCTGTACAATTATATACTGGGATGGTTTATAAAGGCCCAGGAGTAGTTAGAGAGATGAAAAAAGAGTTAATTTCAATTTTAGAAAAAGAAAATCTTAAAAATATAAGTGAAGCAGTTGGAATAAACGCTTGACCACTCTTTTTACTAGACTTATAAAGCATTGAATTATGTCTAAAAGATGCGAATTAACAGGAATATCACCTTTAAAAGGTCACAACGTAAGTCATGCTAAAAACAAAACCAAAAGAAGGTTTTTACCAAACTTAAAAAAAGTTACTTTTAGAAGTGATATTTTAAAAAAAAATATAAAATTAAATGTTTCTAACTCAGCTCTCAGAACTGTAGACTTCAAAGGTGGTTTAGACAAATTTCTTTTAACTGCAAAAAAAACTAAATTGTCAAACAAAGTAAGAAAAATTAAAGCATCTATAACTGCAAAATTATAAAATGAGTTTATATTATAAACTATCAATTTTGATGGGTTTTGTTGTAGTTGTTTCTAATTACTTAGTTCAATTTCCAATAAATCATTTAGGCTTAAATGAAATTTTAACATATGGAGCCTTTAGTTATCCTATTACCTTTTTAATTACCGATTTAGCAAATCGAGCATATGGAAAACCTGTAGCTAGAAAAGTAGTTTATGTTGGCTTTATAATTGGAATTATACTTACATTAGTTGTTTCTACTAATTTTTCAGAAATAATTTCGATAAGGATTGCAATTGGTTCAGGTTTAGCTTTTTTTATTGCGCAAAACTTAGATGTTCAAATTTTTGATCTTTTAAGAAAAAAAAGTTGGTTTATTGCACCATTAACTTCATCGATTCTTGGCTCAATAACGGATACGTTTTTATTTTTCTCCATAGCTTTTTATGCAACCGGAATACCTTGGGTTACATTAGCCTTAGGAGATCTAGCTGTAAAATTACTTATTTCACTGGCTATGTTGTTACCATTTAGACTTTTATTATCCAAAATTAAAGATTACACAGAAAATTCTTCATCAACTTTCAGGCTTTAATGAAGAGTATTCTTAATTTTATCTACAAATAAATCAGTTAGTTGATTTATCATTACATCACCCAAGTCTTGTACATCTGTAATCTTAACTGCTCTACTATAGTATCTTGTCACATCGTGTCCAATCCCTATTGCCAAAAGTTCAATATCTGATTTATTTTCAATAAACTTAACAGTTTTTTTTAAGTTTGTTTCTAAATAATCACTTGTATTTGTTGACAGAGTTGAGTCATCTACTGGAGCTCCATCAGAAATTACCATTAAAATTTTCCTATCCTCTTTTCTTTTATTCATTTTATTAAAAGCCCATTTTAAAGCCTCGCCATCGATATTTTCCTTTAGAAGTCCCTCTTTTAACATCAATCCCATATTATTTTTTGTTTGTCGCCACGGAGTGTCGGCTGATTTATAAATTATATGTCTTAAATCATTTAGTCTTCCAGGTAATACGGGCTTATTATTCTTCATCCACTTTTCCCTTGCCAAGCCACCCTTCCAATGTTTAGTGGTAAAACCAAGTATCTCAACTTTAACCATGCATCGCTCTAAAGTTCTAGAAAGAATGTCTGCACAGATTGCTGCTACAGAAATAGGTTTTCCTCTCATAGAACCAGAATTATCTATCAATATTGTTACTAATGTATCTTTAAACTGAATATCTTTTTCCTTTTTGAAAGATAGAGAATTAAATGGATCCATAATTATTCTTGGTAATTTTGATGTATCCAACAAACCCTCTTCTAAATCAAAATTCCATGATCTATTTTGTTTAGCTAATAATTTTCTTTGTAACTTATTTGCTAATTTTGAAATAAAATTTTTTAATTGAATTAACTGTTGATCGAGATTTTTTCTTAGTCTAGCTAGTTCAATTGACTCTTCAAGATCTTCAGCTTTTATAACTTCATCAAACTCTTCAGTATATGTTTTATATTTTAAATCACCAAAATTTAAACTTGCTTTTTTCTTGAGATCAGGCCTTGAGCTATTCTCTACTTCGATTTCTTCGTCAGATTTATCTGAGTCTTTTGTCTCATTTTCTAAATCTGGAACTCCACTATCAATAGACATTTCTTCATATTTTTCGTCTTTTTCTTTTACCTGTTGTTCTTGATTATCTGTCTTTGACTGTTTGTCGTTATTATCATTAACATCATCTTTTTTTTCTTCTTCATCAATATTTTCGTCTAATTTCATATCATTTATTAACTTAGATATTATTGAATTAAATTTTTCCTGTTCTAAAGTTACATCTTTTAATTCAGTAATTTTATTTTTAAATTTATTATTGAGATCTTTCTTGTAAGACTTCAATTTTCTATCAATTGAATTATCATTTTCAAAGTCAAGAAATTTTATTCGTAAATAATTTTCAAATGACTCAACAATTTTATCTTCGCTACTTTTTAAATCTAAATTTGAAATCCTTTTTTGGTAAAAATTTTCAATATTATTTTTAACCCCTTTAAAGTAACTTGTTCCAATTTTTTCACATCTAATTTTTTCAGAAATTCCATAAAGTTTTTTTGAGATCTTTCCTTCAGGTTCATACTTTTTTAATATTTCCTTATTTGAAAATCTGTATCTTAAAGACTTAGAGTCAGCTATTGCCCGAATTTCATCATAATTAATCTTATCACTAATTTGCTGAAGAGCTGGCAATTCTATTAGGTTTTTTTCAGATTTTGAAATATTGTTTCCGAATGAAATTTCAATTTTTTGAGAGTTTGATATAGATCTTACAGTAGAGCTAATTGCGGTTTTAAAATTTTCAAGCTTTTCTTTTTTACTTTCCACTTTAGAGAGAGACATTAATTGAAGACTCAGGCAGATCTTCACCAAAACACCTTTGGTAATACTCAGAGATAATTTTTTTTTCTAAATCATCACATTTATTTAAAAATGTAACTCTAAAAGCATAACCTTTATCCTTGAAAATTTCTGCATTTTCTGCCCAGTGCAAAACAGTTCTAGGACTCATCACTGTAGAAATATCTCCATTTATAAAACCTTTTCGTGTTAAATCGGCAACCTTAATCATGTTTGATAAAATTTCCTTACCTTCTTTATTATTAAAACTTTTATTTTTCGATAAAACAATCTCTAGTTCTTTATCAAAAGATAAATAATTCAATGTAGATACTATATTCCATCTATCCATTTGTCCTTGATTAATTTGTTGGGTTCCGTGGTAAAGACCAGTAGTGTCTCCTAAACCAACTGTATTTGTTGTTGCAAATATTCTAAAAAAATCGTGTTGTTCTAAAACTTTATTTTTATCTAAAAGGGTAAAATTGCCCTCACTTTCCAAAACCCTCTGAATAACAAACATCACATCCGGTCTACCAGCATCATACTCGTCGAAAACAAGAGCCACAGGGTTTTGTATAGACCATGGAAGAATCCCTTCTTTAAACTCTGTAACCTGCTTGCCATCTTTCAATATTATTGCGTCTTTTCCTATTAAATCAATTCTACTTATGTGACTGTCTAAATTTACTCTGATGCAAGGCCAGTTCAACCTAGCAGCAACTTGTTCTATATGTGTAGATTTACCTGTGCCATGATAGCCTTGTATTAAAACTCTCTTATTAAAAGAAAATCCAGCTAGTATTGCTAAGGTAGTGTCTTTATCGAATTTATAATCAGTATCAATTTTAGGAACAAATTCATTTTTTTTCGAAAAAGCTCCAACTTTCATGTCACTGTCAAAACCAAAGGTCTGTTTAACTGAAAGTTTGATATCAGGTTTTTGTAAAAGATTTTCCGAACTCATTTTTTCCCCAGTGTTTTTTTTAGCTGGCTATAAGCCAGAGTAATTTTCTTCAATTTGTCTTCAAATTTTTTATTACCTTGATTTTTATCAGGATGATATTTTTTTACAAGTTCTTTAAATTTAGATTGAATTCCCTCCCATTTTACTTCTTCATTCAATTCCATAACCTGTAAAGCATCCTTGTCAGTCTGAGATATTTTAGTTTTCTTAAAATCTCTATAATTTGAACTATTAAAAATGTTTAATTTGTCTTCTAAAGCATTATTCCACAAGATATTGAAAAAATTTTCAGATGATCCAAATTTTTTTGTCGATTTATGCCAAGTCAAATCAGATTTGATGAAATATTCAATTTGTTGATCATTCATATTTTCAAAATAATTCCAATTTTTATTAAAAATTTTAATATGCTCTAAACAAAGTAATCTATATTTTCTGCTATTATCTCTTTCTACAGGGGCTTTATAGGACCCTATTTCTTTACAATTTTTCCAATCACATAAAATTTTCATTAATCAAATCTTTATAGTAAAATTATGAATATGAGTAACTATTTTGATGAAATAAAAGATAAAATTAAAAATAATATTAGTATTGAAAAAGTAGAAATTCTTGATAATTCTCAAAAACATAAAAAACATAAATTTTTCTCACCTGATAAATTCCATTTAAAATTAAATATTAAATCAAAATATTTAAATTCCATCTCTCGAATTAACGCACAAAAAATGATAATGAAAATATTAAAAAAAGATCTTCAAAAAAAAATTCATGCGCTTGAAATTAATATTGAGCAATAGTATCACTCATTTTTTTCAAATTATTTATTGAAATTTTATGTCTCCCTGGTTTAGTAGTTTTTCCGATTTTTTTAATTAAAATAAAATTTATTTTTTCATCTTCATTCTTTTTATCATTTTTTAAAAAAGGAATTAAATTTTTGATATATATCCCTTTAGAGCAATCATTAAATGTATATGATAATTTATTTTGTTCGTAAATTTCTTTAATCTCTTTAAAAATTATTGGATTACAAATTTTTTTTATCACAGACAACTTAGTTTCTAAAATCATACCAGAAAGAACTGCTTCTCCATGTGTAATTTTTTTTGAGTAATTATTTTTAACTTCTATGGCATGAGCAAAAGTGTGTCCAAAATTTAAACTCATCCTTAAGTTTTTTTCATTTACATCTTTGTTCACGAAAAACATTTTAATTTGGCAACTTTTTTTTATTGCAAAAATAATTTGTTTTGGATTTTTTTCTAAAATATATTTTGTATTTTTTTTCAACCAATTAAAAAATTTTTTATCTTTAATTATAGCATGCTTCAATATTTCAGCATAACCACATATCATTTCTTTTTTTGATAGCGATTTCAAAAAACTTGTATCACTCAAAACTAATTTTGGTTGATAAAAAGACCCAATAAGGTTTTTACCATAAGAGGTATTTACACCGGTTTTTCCACCAATAGCAGAGTCTACCTGAGCAAGAAGCGTCGTTGGAATATTTATAAAATTTATTCCTCTTTTGAATATACTTGCTATAAAACCTACAACGTCACCAGTGATACCCCCTCCAACTCCAATAATTAAATCATTCCTATTCAAATTTTTTGATAAAAGTTTTTCCAAATAATAATTAGCAACTTTTAGAGATTTTAGTTTTTCATTTGCGTTAAAAGCAAAGAATATTAAATTATATCTTTTTAAATTTTTTATTAAGACTTTCTTAAAATTATTTGGAACTTTTTTGTCATAGAAAATTGCAATATTTTTTGTTTTTGGGCATAAGATTTTTATTTTATTTGAAAGTTTAGTAAGGATATTATTTCCAATTAAAATTGAATAGTTTTTTTTTAAATTTTGAAATTTAATTTCTTGAACTTTCATAAAATCTTAATATTTTTTCTACTATTGCTTTTGTTTCCAAATAGTCACATTTAATTCTAAAATCGGCTTCACTGTAAGTTTTTTTTCGTTCATAATAAATTTTACTTACGGTCTCACTTAAATTTTTTTTATATAATAGAGGTCTTTTCTGGGTCTTTTTTAATCGTTTTATTAATTCACTTAAATTTACATCAAGCCAAAAACTTATAGTATTTTTTTTTGAAAATCTTCTTATAGAATTATTTAAGAAAGCGCCTCCACCTAAGGAAATGACACATTTTTGTTTACTAAGCACCTTTAAAGTGACATCATTCTCAAGTTTTCTAAAGTAACTTTCGCTTTTTCTCTTGAAAATTAAATTAATAGAGCAGCCCTCATTTTTTTCAATTACTTTATCTACATCGATGAATTTGTAAGTAAGCTTTTCAGCTAGTCCTTTACCTATTGTAGATTTACCCACACCCATCATCCCAGTTAAAACGAGGCTTTTATTCAATTAATTTCCTGATTTTGAATTTGATTTTTCATAAATTTGTCTTATTTATTGAGTTTAAATTAAATCTTAAACTATGCAACTTAAATACAACAGACAAACAAGTTTTGGTAGCACTTTATTAAAAACATTAATTAAACTGTTAATTGCTATTATTGTTTTTGTGATAGCGATTTTTTTAATTGAGAAAATAAATTTTCCAAGCCCTAAAAAAAAATTCGATATAAATATCACAAATGATATCAAAAAGCTTTAAACTTCTATCAGGTTTAATATTTATCTTTTTTTCGACCATCTTGTGTAGTGAGGAAAAAATTGATATTTGGAAAAAGGAAAAAATTAATCCTGAGAAATCAATTAACTCTTCTAATAAAAAAACAAACTTAGAAAAAGCAAATAAGGTAAACCCTAGTGAAAATATTAAAATTGAAGATGGATCTTTCGATAAATTAGTCGAGAGAAGGGTTTTTGGCGTATATGATCCCGGCAAAAACAATTTTGATTTAAATATGTGGTCCACTACAAATGCAGAAGATGTTACATCAAGCATAAAAAGATTGAAAAAAATAAAATTATCAAAAACTTCTAATGATATTTTAGAAAATATTTTACTTTCTTTTTCTTACCCCCCTAAAGGTATGGGAGAAAAAGAGTTTGCGAGTTTAAAAGTTAATTGGCTTATTGATAACAATCGATCAGATTTAATAGAAGAATTTTTGAAACAAAATAAAGAATTTGAAGGAAAAGGTAAAGCAGTCCAATATTTGGTAGATGAAAAAATTGCTCAAGCAAATATTAAAGAAGGATGTGAAAAAATTGAATTTATCGACAGTACTATAAAAGATGCTTATCTAGAAAAATTTAAAATTTACTGCTTAGTATTCAACAAAAAAAATTCTCAAGCTCAACTTTTGTTGGATTTATTGAGAGAACAAAATCAATCTGATAAATTTTTTGATGATAAAATAAACTATCTTCTTGGTATTTCTAGTAAAACATCGAATAATATAAATGAAAAAAATTTACTAAATTTTTATCTTTCGAGTGTGACAATAAAAGATTTCAATTTTACACCGTCTTCAAATACCAGAAAAGAAATTTGGAAATATTTAAATGCAGCAAATTTAATTAAAATTGAAGATATAAACGACAAAGCTAAAATAAGAGATCTTGAAATTGCAGCGAACCAGGGGCAAGTAGATAAAAAAATAATATTTAATATTTACCAACAAATGGAATTCAGCCTGAATACCTTGATAAGAGCAAAAAATCTTTATCCAACATTAGATAAAATAGATGCTAGAGCGTTAATTTATCAAAAATATCTTTTGTCAGAAAGTGCAGACACTAAAGTAGAATATCTATTTATACTTGAAGATTTATTTAGAGAAGAAAAAATATTAGATATTTATACTAATCTGTTGAGTGAACAATTAAAGGAAATAGGTTTAGAAAATATTCCAAACAAATATAAAGAGGTTGCAAGTGATAGAATTTATTCTAGTAATGAGATAAGTATTAGCAAAGTAAAATATAATGATAAAATTTTACATCAATCAAAAATAATAAAGTTTTATCTGGAAAATGAAGAACAAAAAAAGATACAAAAAGACATAGATAAAATATTTAAAAAAATTGGAAAAAATAGAAAATATTTTTATTCAGCTAAAGATTTAGCGTTAGTCGATGCCTTAATGAAGGATGGCTTTAAAATTCCAGATAGTTTTAAAAGAGAAGAGTTAGCAGTTAAATATGATGTACCTAAAAATTTGCTAAATTTAATAGAAAAAAAACAGAATGCCTATCTAGCATTAAAAATTGTTGAAATAATTGGTGAAGATGAACCATATCAATTAGACCCAGAGACAATTTATTTTATTACAAATCTTCTTAATGAAACCAATTTAATTCAGATTAGAAATAAAGTTCTTATTTCAGCACTACCACAAAGAGTTTAATTACAATATAGTAATTAAAAAATGTCTAAGAGAAAAATTATAATCGAACCAGATCCAATACTTAGAAAAACTAGCCAATTAGTAGAAAACGTAGATAGTGATTTGAGAAGTCTAATGGATGAAATGTTAAAAATTATGTATCAAGCTCCTGGAATTGGCTTAGCTGCTGTTCAGATAGGAATACTAAAACGTTTGATAGTGATAGATATTTCAAAAGATGATCAAAAAAAAGAACCTTTATTTTTTGTAAATCCAAAAATAACTTTTCAATCAAAAAAAACTTCAGTTTATGAAGAGGGGTGTTTATCACTGCCCGGACACTTTGCAGAAATAGAGAGACCTGCTGAATGTCATGTTAGTTATGTTGATTATGATGGAAAAAATCAAGAATTGAAAGCCAGCGGTCTTCTAGCTACTTGCGTTCAACATGAAATAGACCATTTAAATGGAGTCTTATTTATAGATTATTTATCAAAATTAAAAAAAGATATGATAATTAAAAAATTAATTAAACAAAAAAAAGAAATTAATAAAATTGTGCTTTAGATTAAATGGCTTTAAAAATTATATTTATGGGAACACCAGAGTTTTCAGTTCCAATTCTTGAGTCAATTCATAATTCTAAGCATAAAGTTATTGAAGTATACACTCAGCCACCCAAAAAAAAAAACCGTGGACAGTTGATTAATCTCACACCAATTCATGAATTTTCTAATAAAAATAATATTAACGTAAGATGTCCTGATCAACTTAATACTGAGGAAGAGTTTAATAATTTAAAAAAACAAAAACCTGATGTAGTAGTTGTAGTAGCATACGGAAAGCTTCTACCATCGAAATTTTTAAACTTTGAAAACATAAAGTTCATAAATGTGCATGCTTCATTGCTTCCTAAGTGGAGAGGAGCAGCTCCTATTCAAAGATCAATCATGAATTTAGACAAAGAAACTGGAATATCTATTATGAAAATAATTCCTAAATTAGATGCAGGACCAGTAATGATGAAATCTAAAATAAAAATTTCAAAAGATT
>MDSW01003414.1_pt1 | contig 18837 bp, 17 predicted proteins | sample 811171 | NCBI WGS metagenome assembly MDSW01 (sample SAMN05326641, study PRJNA326480) | marine metagenome | isolation source: seawater | place: Atlantic Ocean: North West | collected 2012 | reverse complement strand
GTGACCACGGTGCTTTCTAGTGGATTGGTATTGCGGCTCACAATGGTTTGAAGTGCGGTAATAAGTTGGGCGGCAACAACAATGGGATCCACAGTGCCTTGTGGACATGCGCCGTGACCTCCAATGCCTTCGATCTCGATAACAAATTTATCGGAGGCGGCCATGATAGGACCTGGTTTAACACCCACGGTTCCAAACTTTTGGTAGTTCCACAGATGAATGCCATAAATTTCATCCACGCCTTCAAGAGCCCCATCTTCGAGCATGAACTTTGCTCCGTGATGGCCTTCTTCGGCTGGCTGAAAAATGAATTTAACAGTACCCGCAATGTCCTCGCGCTTTTCACTTAAGACTTTCGATGCACCCAGAAGCATGGCGGTGTGTCCATCATGACCGCAGGCGTGCATGACGCCATCGTTGACCGATGCATAAGGAACGTCGGAAGTTTCCTGCATAGGGAGCGCATCCATATCAGCTCTCAGGGCGATGGTTGGTCCCGGTTTTCCGCCTACAAGGGTGCCGACAACTCCGGTTTTACCCACTTTTTCCCGTACGGAGATGCCTAAGCCTTGGAGCCGTTCGGAGACAAGCTCGGCTGTACGAAATTCCTGAAAGCTAAGTTCCGGGTGCTTGTGAATATCACGCCGCGTTTCTACGATTTCGGTTTCAAGTGCTTGAACCGATGGATGGATTTTGATGGTCATGAGAGCCTCTGGGGGAAACCGACTCACTGCTTTGAGTGAGAGTAATGAGTTAGACGTTCGGTACCAACAAGATAGAGCCATTACCATCTGGAGAGTTCAACGGGAATGCAAAACCGGATGTAGGTGCTTCTGACTCAATTTCACTTCGAGCCATTTTCACCGTTTGTCCTTCTTCGCTAAGTGAACGCACTGCTGCTGCAGTGACGATGGTCAAGAATTCAGCTATGGCATCATCGAATTCGGGGGCCATTTCGGACTCGGCCATTTCATCGCCAAAGAGCCGTCGTAAAATCGTATCGGCCAGGTCCTCGTTGACGCTGAGATAGACCTTTAAGCTGCTTTCGTCTGCCAGGACCAGTGAAGCGGTACAATCCCACATGAAATTGGGCGTAACGGGGCGTCCATGATCGACTTTCGATTGAATACCCGCAACACGGGTAGCGATTTTCGGAAAGGTCTCGATGACCAGTTCCGCAATTCGATTATCGGCTAAGTCTTTTGGCAAAAGAGGATGGCTGGTGGCGACTTTTGGCTTATCGTTGAGCTTTTGAAACTCCGTGAACGCTTTCTCCACTGCTGCTTCATCCAGCAGCTTAAGAGTTTTGATTGCATCCCCAATTCGGATCCGTCTTTGTTTTTGGATCTCGAGAAGTTCGTTCAATTGCTCTTCAATAAGGAGTCCATGCTCGACTGCCAGTGCACCGAATGGTTTATCCACCTCGCGCTGTTTTTTATTGAGCGCATCGGCTTGAGTGTTGGTCATAAAGCCTTGTTCAACTGCTAGCGCTCCCAGGCGAACGTTCTTTGAGTCAACGTATTCCGTTGCTTCTTGCAGTTGTTCTTTCGAGATGAGCTCTGCGTAGACGAGGTATTCACCAAAAAACTTGGCCGCAGGTCCGGTGGGTGCAGGCTTAGCAGGCTTGGCTTCGGCTTTTTGTGCCGCCTCGGCCCTGGCTTTTTCGGCTTCTTCTTGTGCTCTCAAGGTAGCCGTTCGTATGGGCGTTTTCCCCTTGGCTTCGAGCAAGGATTCCAGTGCTTGGTTCAGCAGTTCGGCTTGGTCTGCAATATCGAGGGCCTCGACGGCTTGTTTGTACAGATTTTCATCGAGGCTTACGGTCAACTTCATGGTGTTATTCTACGCGGGCTGGGGGGGCGAGGCAAAGCGCGAAGGCAATTCTCTTAGATTTGGGCGATGGTCGCGCCATGCTGGACCAGGTAGTCGACCAAATCGAGTTCATAGCTCGAAAGTGCGGTGACGAGAACCGTAAAGCCATCTTCGTCTGCTGCGTTGATATCGGCACCCGCATCCAAGAGGCGTTTGACCTCTTGAATATTCTGGGCCTCGGCGGCTGTCAGGAGTGCTTCATTTAATTTTTGCTGGTGGGTGAGGTCGAATATAGGGCGGTGGGCAAGTTCAGCCGGCGGTCCGACCAGGCTGGGGTGCAGTCTTGTTACTGCTCCTCGCAGAATCAAATACTCAATCAGTTCCAATTGGTAATGAGAAAGCGCATTGACCAGCACACTGAAGCCATTTTGGTCTGCATGGTTAACGTTGGCACCTTCTTGAATGGCAGCCTTAACGCGCGCCAGGTCTCCCTGCTCGGCCGCGCTCAACAAATCATTATCGAGCTGTCTTTGTTCATTTTCTGTAAGGATGCTTGGCACCAACTGAGTCAATTCAGTTGGTTGTGCGCAGCCCATCACGCCGACTGCGACAAACGTGTGAAGTATTACCCATCGACCCAATTGGCCCATGGCGACCTCCTTGTAGCACCTATCTATAATTTTAGTCGGGGGTCGATGGTGGCTCAAGCGCAATTTGAGACATATTTCTGAGGGGTGTAGGGCAATGCAAGACAAAAGCGGACAGCCCCGTAGCCCCTGATATTGTTTAAGATTCTCAGAGGCGCATGGGAATAGGTTTTGATTTCTTATGCCGTTTTAACCATATGGTAATCCATGGTGATCGTCATTCCGGTAAGTCTCTATTAAATCGAGATATCTCGAATATTGAGAGACCCCAGCCATCGGTTGCGTTTTTGAATTCAATCGTCTAATCATGCGCTCGAGAGAAAATAAAACAATCCTGGAAACAGACGCCGGATCGTGATTCCCTTATACCTGGAACGATCCGAATTCAGATGAAAACCGGCACAAGCCAGCCGATTTCTTTATAATTTTCAATTATCTGACATGATTCGTCTGGCAAGAATGAGTTGGAGATACAAATGCCTCATTGCATTACATTGATTCCTGGTGACGGAATTGGACCCGAAGTCGCCGATGCTGCAAAAAAAGTACTGGATGCCACAGGAGTGAGCATCGCATGGGACGAACAACTGTGTGGTTTGTCCGCAATCGTTGAGACGGGCGATGCATTGCCCAAAGAAACGATTGTATCCTGCAAGAAAAATCAGGTTGCTCTGAAAGGGCCCACCACGACACCAGTCGGTGGCGGTCATGTCAGTGCTAACGTTCGCCTACGACGCGAGTTGGATCTTTATGCTTCGGTTCGGCCAAGTCGCACCATGGAAGGCGTACCTTCTCGTTATGAAGGTGTGGACCTCGTCATTTTCCGTGAAAACACGGAAGGTCTTTACGCTGGTTTAGAAAACCAAGTTTCTCAGGGTGTTGTGGTATCCATCAAGGTCGTTACCGAGCGCGCTACCGACCGTATTGCACGAGCGGCGTTTGAATATGCACGTAAGCATGGTCGCAAAACTGTTACGGCAGTTCACAAAGCGAACATTATGAAGCTGGGTGATGGTCTGTTCTTGGACCGTGTTCATGGCATCGCTCAGGAATACCCAGACATTAAGTACGAGCAGGCCATTATCGATGCACTTTGCATGAGACTCGTGAAAGATCCGTCAGAATTTGATGTGATGCTGATGGAAAACCTCTACGGAGATATCGTATCTGATTTGTGTGCGGGTCTTGTAGGTGGTCTTGGTGTTGTGCCAGGCGCAAACATTGGTGACGATGTTGCGGTTTTTGAGGCAGTTCATGGGTCAGCCCCAGATATTGCTGGTCAAGGCGTAGCCAACCCACTGGGCCTGATCAAGAGTTCGGTTCTTATGCTGGAGCACTTGGGTGAACTCAGTGCTGCAGAAAGACTCGACGAAGCCATTCACGCGGCGATGCGAAGTGGTGATGCGGTAACCGGTGATTTAGGTGGAACTGCAAAGACTGATGACGTAGCCAACGCGATTATTAAAGCTCTATAACAAGAATTTGTTTGGGTGTGGGGCTTTTAGGCTCCAGCCCATGCAAGCTTGAGCTGATGTCCCGCCTGCTGGACCGCTTCTTCTGGATGCCGGTCAACTTCGACAAAACCATTTTCAATCTGCAGTGCACTTAAGGTGTTCAAACGCATGCGTGCGTGTTGGACGGATGTAAAGCGTTCGAGTTTTTCAGAGACGGTTTTGCGACCAATGCGTCCCCAGCGACAAATGAGGTCATAACCACCAAAGAGATCTGGCTGGAGATGAAGCGTATACCAGCGGACATTTCTTTTTTCTTTTGCAGGCCGATGAAAGTAACGCATTTTGCCTCTTTGATTTAAGCAGTTGAATCCTTGGTATTGATATCCAATGCTGATCAACAATTTGCAAAAAAGTGGCGTTTTTTACCGTGCGGTCGGCCTTTAGCTCGCTTCGGGTGCTTCTAGATACGTATCTAGAACCTTCCGAAAGCCGCTTTGGGTCTTTAGGTGGCATAGCGTGCCGTAATGGCCTCCAATCACACGATCAATGAAAACCATGTCGGGGGAAGGCTGAAAGGCTGAAACATATTTGGCCAGGAACGTGGGGGTATTCTTCAGAACATCTTTGTGAAGATTGGCTCGTCCGTAATCGTAGGTGTCTTGGAAGAAAGGTCGGCCAAAGATATCACGCCACATCTTGTAATATTCGTGGGGAATGGTGGGACCTTTAAGGTTTCGAACACCGAGTTTTTGCAGACCCAGCTCTACGGCTTCGTAGTCTTCATGGAGTCCTGCGTAAACAGTGTCGTTGAAAGCCTTTGCTATTTCTGGTTTCACTCTTTTTACACAGCCAAAATCGTACATCACAATGATTCCACCCCTGCGAAAACCAAAGTTTGCAGGGTTTGGGTCGGCATGAATCGCTTTGTATTTAAAAAGCTGGTCGAGAAAAATCTCAAAGAAATTCTCACCAATGAGATTACGGTCTTCTTGCGAATAGCCCAGGGACTCCAGCTTTTGTAGGTGGTCACTGGGTTCATAGGTGAGTGTGAGAATTCGTTTGGAGCTGCGTTCCCCAATCACGTCCGGAATCACAACGCGGTCGTTGTCCTTAAAGAGTTCTCTGAAATGGCGGACGTTATCTGCTTCGTTGCAGTAATCGAGCTCTTCGTGAAGTCTCTCGCGCAGCTCTTGCACCAGCGCATTCAAGGCTTTCTTTTCTATCCGAATCAGTCCCGATGCGAGGAAGGCCACTTTCAGGTGGTTCAAGTCGGAGTCCACAGCGCCATCGACACCGGGGTACTGAACTTTGACCACGACCTCACGTCCGTCATCGGTTGTGGCTCGGTGAACTTGCCCAATGGACGCAGCAGCAAAGGGCTCTTTTGAAAACCACTTAAAGAGAGTTTCCGGCGGTGCTCCGAATTCATTTTCGATTTGTTGTGCAATAACTTCGTAAGGCATGGGTGGCGCTTCTTTTTGAAGTTTACCCAAGGCGTCGCCGATTTCTTTGGGGAGGATATCCTGAGCCAGCGATGCCATTTGGCCCACTTTCATCACTGCCCCTTTAAGCTCGCCCAAGGTCTCAACAATGCGTTCGCCGTTAAGCTCACCAAGCTTGGACAGCTCTTTTCGGGCCCCGTCTTCATCGAGGAACATGCTTTTCACTCTGGATTTGGCGTAATTCCCAGCTACGGATGCCGTCATGCTTGCCAGTTTGAAGAACCGTTTTCCGCCAGTGGCCGGTTTGTCGCTCATTGCTCTATGCCTCAGCTTGTTTGACCGTCACTTAGATGATCTCGTTTCACAATGTAAGTATATCGTCCAAGTTATTCTCGCATATTCTCAATCGTTCAGACTTCGTTTGAGCGGCAGAAACCCACCGGTTCATTCTAGGCGAAAATTTTCAATCGTGCGGTCACTTTTTTGTCACCTTGATCTTTTGTTTGAGCCAAAGCATCGGATAGCCGATTGAGCGTGGTTTGCCGGTGCCGTGGATAGAACGTCCCGTTCGTCACACAAAAATATCTATTAATAATCGGGGCATGGCGGCGGCGGTGGATGAATCCATCAATTTTCTGAGATCCATAATTCAGGTATAGTCGGTAAAGCATGTTTAAGCTTTAAAGGCGCTTTTTCTGGAACTGTGCGTATTCATTTAAGAAAAAGTGAAAATTTATCACACTCTTACGCACATTTTCGCTCCATTTCACACAGCCGCTCCCATGTTCGTCGGATCCGATTTAACGCATACTCGAAAAATCGCAAATGTTTAGGATCTGAATTTCGGGGGAGTTGTATCAGATGTATTGGACCGGAGCTTTTGGGGGGGCAATGGTGTTGTTTTGTGGAATGGGTCTCGCCGTAGGCCAATTCTCCGGAACACCCGAGCCAGAATGTACTCTACAGGTATTGGATGATGGCAGCGAGATCATCACTTGTCAGGATGGAACTGTAAGCCGACTGAACGCGGAGGCGGAAGCCGACAGCGCGATGGACTTTCGGGGCCGGGAACTCGATGGGGTAGATTTGCGGGATTTTGATCTTCGGGGAGCTCGTTTTGATGGCGCGACTCTGACCAATGTGGAGTTGCGAGGGGCCGACTTAACCGGCGCCAGTTTCCAGGGAGCAACCTTGTACTTTGTGGATTTAAGAGAAACCACGCTTGAGAGTGTAGACCTAAAAGATGCTGTAATCACAAAGTCTTACTTAGATGGTGTGACCTGGGGTGAGACTGTTTGTCCTACAGGGGTTCTGAGCACTTCAAACTTTGGAACCTGCCGAGGGCAACTTTCTAAGCTCTAGATTACCGGATTTAGGACATATTGAATTTTCTTGGATGACTCGCCCTTGTCGCCCGGTAGCATGCGCGTTATGCATTTCGCGTTGGGCGGGGATGTAACCAACAATCACAGCAGTCGTTGAATCCCCGCGTAAATACGAACGAGGGATGCCCATGCAATTCGCTACGATCAGTCGCCAGGCTTCGGCCTTGCTGTCCGTTTTATCATTGTCTTGTCTTCTCGCCTGCGGCGAGACCACGTCTACCAATACCGATGAGCCTGGAAATGGTTCGGGAGAAAGCTTGGTTTGCGGCGATGGAATCGTCGGTGCAGACGAGGAGTGCGATGGTGGCGGGGCCGCAACAGCCGATTGCGATTTGGATTGCACAGCGGTTGTCTGTGGCGATTCGGTCGTTAACGCTGCCGCTGGCGAAACCTGCGACGATGGCAACAACACGTTAGAGGCATGCGAGTATGGAGAGTCTTCCTGCACGGTTTGTGGGCCAACCTGTACAGAGGTGGCCGGTGACGTCCTATATTGCGGTAACGGGACTGTTGAGGGCGATGAAGCCTGTGATGAAGCCGGCGACTCGTCGGCTTGTGATGCGGATTGCACTGAGGCCGATTGTGGTGATGGTTACCTCAACACATCAGCAAATGAGGCCTGCGATGACGGTAATACCGTCACTGAGATCTGTGAATACGGGATGGAGAGCTGCGAGGTCTGTAACTTCCTCTGTCAATATGAGTCAGGCACGGCACGCTACTGCGGTGACGGTGAAATTGATTATTCATACGGTGAGGCTTGTGATGAAGAAGGCCAAACCGAAACCTGCGACGAAGATTGTACCGTGGTTGAATGCGGTGACGGTCTGCACAATGAAACCGCGGGCGAAAGCTGTGATGCGGGCGATGCGCTAACCGATACTTGCGACTATGGGTTAACTGAATGTGATGTTTGTACGGCAGATTGCTCATTTGTCCCGGGATTGACCACATACTGTGGCGACGGTTCTGTGGACCCTAATTATGAGTTCTGTGAGCAAGGTGATACCACGACGATGCTCTGTACTCAGTTTGATCCCCAAAATTACGAAAGCGGTATTGTCACCTGCGGCGGTGACTGCATGGCGGATACGACAGGCTGTGTAGAGATTCCACGGGATGCTCAATATGAAGCATGTACCGAAGGTGGCTTAAGCCCGTTTGTTCAAGGCTCTTGTGAAGAGAACCTCTATTGCTTGCCGTTAACCACGGATACGACCGGTTATTGCATGCTCCCATGTGATGGCGAAAACGATACCACCAGTTGTGGTGATGATGTTTGCTATCAAAACCCGGCAGGATGGTTTTGCTACAAAGACGACGCACTTCGAGACGAACCTTGTCGCGAGAACCTAAGTGTATGTGCCGAGGGCGAAGGCGAATGCATTGATCGTGTTTGGGATCAGGCAACAAGCACCCATGTTGATCCGAGATGTACAATCACTTGCGACAGTCTCTTCATTGGTCAACAGGGCTCGTGTCCCGAAGAGGAAAGCTGTTTCGCAAATACAGGCGGTTATGCCGATGTTGCGGGAGATACATCAGGGCAGCCTCTGAGTTGTGAAGAAGATACCGATTGTCCTTACGGCTACAGCTGCCTGGGATTTTCCAATGGCGACAACTACTGCGCCAGAATGCAAGGATGGTGCGGAGAGCCAACACCTATTTGTGGGGCCATTGATAACTACGATTGGTACAACTGTCTCTACGATGCGGACATGCAGTGCTCACTGGCCGATGGTCACGATTTCTGTGCAGTTCAAGGTGCAACCGATGCCGAAGCGCAACCTCAGTGTGTGGATGTGGGCCTGAGTTCAGGCGTATGTTTAGCGTTCTGTGAGGGACCCGATGAGCAAGATTTAGACTGTGGTGAGGGTTACGAGTGCGTTGTGCCAGGCGATGAGCAGTGGGCATATATGTGGCGTCTCGAAGATCCAAACGTGGTCTGTAATCCGGCAACCGATGGGGTGGACTCAACCAGTGTCTGCGCTGATGGTTATGAGTGTATGACCTTCACAATTGGTTCCTACTGCGGTCGTCCTTTGAAGCATTGTCAGGAAATCAGACCCATTGTCGATAGCATTCAGCCATCGATTGGATCGGTTTCTGGCGGTACAGAGGTGACCATTCTCGGTGAGAACTTTAAGCCTGATTCTCAGATACTCATTGCCAATATGTATGCTCTGAACGTGACCTGGGTAAGCAGTACGGAAATGACAGCTACCGCTCCTTCACGCAGTCCGGGCATGGGCAATGTGACGGTACGCAGCCCGACCTGGCAAGAAGGCACCCTTGAAATGGGCTTTGAATTTGCTGTTGAGCCACCTGTGATCACCAGCTTTTCACCTGAGAACGGTCCGGAAGAGGGCGGAACTTTGGTCATTATTCAGGGCGGAAACTTTCCCTATAACCCATTGGTAACTTTTGATGGCGTAATGGGAAGCAACATTACTGTTTACAACAATATCTACCCAACGGGCTGGCAAACCATTCATGTAACCACACCGCCGGGGGTTGGTGTTGTGGAATTGAAGGTTGAAAATCCGAATACAGTTTATTTGGCAGATGATTTGTCTGAGCCTTTTGCCGTCGAAACGTTTACTTACGATGCGCCAGTGGTTGATGAGACAGACGCGGCTGACCCAACGGATGTGTCCGATCCTACTGATGCGAGTGACGATACCGATCCATCGGATGATAGTGATGGAGCAGATGCGACAGATCCTGCGGATGATAGCAGCGATGCTGTCGATACCACGGATCCATCAGATGATAGTGGAGACGCAACAGATACCACCGATCCGTCGGACGCCAGTGATGACGATGCCGACGCAGCGGATCCTTCGGGAACTTGATTAAGTGGTAAGGTAGTTGGGCAGAACAGGTTTTTGTTCTGTCCCAAAAATCAGAGCGGTTTGGATGTGAGCAACCTCAGGACGGGTTGTAAAAGCATCCAGTGCTAAATCTCTGAGGTGATCCGAATCTCTGACGGCAACGTGCACCAAGTAATCGTGGGTACCTGCAACATGGTAAATAGCCATGGCCTCGGGAAGCGTCATCAAATGCTGATGGAAGCTTTCTACCATGTCTCGTGAATGGCGTTGGAGCTGTACCGAAATCATCGCTTCCAGTCCGATGTTTAGATTCTTTGGATTCACCCGAGCATGAAAACCTTTGAGCACGCCGTTGTTTTTAAGGCGGCGGACGCGTTCTAGGCAGCTTGATGGGGCAAGCCCTACGCTTGCTGCTAACTCTTTATTTGAGAGTCGGGCGTCGTTTTGTAGAGTTTCCAAAATTTTGTGATCGATTTCATCGAGCTTCATGGTGAACTACCTCCATTCAAGAATTGTATATAATTCTGTTTTGGGTAGTTTTTACAACCGTTTTTTCAGTAGATTTGACTTTTTTATTCGGGAATTCGGAATTAAAGCGCGTAATAGACTCTTAGTGTATCCATAGCTTCGTTGATTGTAGCCAGTTTTTCGGCCGAGCCACCTCGATCGGGGTGATGCTCAAAAGCAAGTTCGCGGTAGCGTTTTCGGATAACATCGGGCTCTACAGGCTCCTGAAGTGCGAGTAGAGCAAGGGCCTGGTCCTTGTCGGTGCTGGCTTGAAATCGGTTCCAGAAGCTTGCCAGGAGCTCATAAACGTCATCATCTGTCGTTTCTTTAAGGTTTGTCTCGTCCAGGTAATACTTCTCCAGAGGGTCTGCTTTCTGGATGCCTTCTTCGGCCGATTCACCTTGGTGAAGGATGATTTTCACCGCTGAGATCTCAATTTCTCGATTGTCTTGCTCGCGAATGTGCTGACGTAACTTATAAAGGGTGTTGAAAAGTATAAAATGTGCCCGAAAAAGCTCCGGCTCGTTCCCGAGAAACGAGCCCGAGAAGCGTTCATGGCCTCTTTCACCCAAAAGTCTGATTAAATCGTACTCACTGATGCCCTGATCTTGGTTTTCGAGAATTTCTAAGATTTCGGTCTGAAAAGCGTTAAGGTATTGATCTTTCACGGAAAACCCCCCATAGAGGGCATAACACGGAGCCTGGGATTTAGCTAATCTTTGCAGATTGACTTTAAAGATCGGGTTTTGAAGACAAAAGCTGGGCAACTGCCACGAGAACATTGACAAAAACAGTCGAGTTCATTATCTGCCCACCTCTATTCTCGACCGAGCCGGGTGCCGTACGCAACTGGTGCCGATTTTGGCTATGGGTCGTAGGTAAGTTTGAAGGAGAGTTCGATGTCGCGAAACCGCGGTCCTCGCTTAAAAATTGTTCGACGTTTTCAACAACACCTCCCAGGCTTGACGCGCAAAACTGCTGAGCGTCGCCCGTATCCACCAGGTGTTCATGGCACATCACGCCGCGTAAAGCGTTCTGATTATCGTGTACGTCTCGAAGAGAAGCAGAAGCTTCGTTTTAACTACGGTGTGACTGAGCGTCAGATGCGTACCTACTTCAAGAAGGCCCTGGCTCACCCAGGTGATACTGGCCACTACTTGTTGCAGTCGCTTGAAAGCCGTTTGGACAACGTTGTATTTCGTGCGGGCTTTGCCCCAACGATTCCAGCTGCTCGTCAGTTCGTAACTCACGGTCACGTACAAGTGAACGGACGTCGTCTCGACATTCCAAGTTACACTTGCCAGGCTGGTGACGTTATCTCTATTCGTGAGAAGAGCCAGAAGATGCCTTTGGTTGAGGAGTGTGTAGCTTCTCCAGCTTTGGAAATTCCAAGCTACCTCGGCACTGAAGATTCATCTCCTTTTAAGAAGGAGTTCCGATCTTCTCCAACACGTGATGATGTTCCTCTTGAAATCCAAGAAAACCTCATCATCGAATTTTATTCTCAGATTGTTTGAGAATATTCGAGAGACAATCGAAAAAGCGTCCACTTTGTGGGCGCTTTTTTTTTGCCTAAACCGGCACCTCAGCAGTTTTACCAGTGGTATGAAGACCCAATGAACCCAGAGTTGTTGTGCTTGAGTGCTCGACAAAGCCTGCTTCGCCGAAGAGTCTCGCCAGTTTTTCTTCCGTCATTTGTCCAATTCCTCCACTGACAATCCGCCACATAGCCATTGATATGCCGAACCGAGCGGCGCTCCAGGGCATAGGGAGCCAGCTGAGAGCGTTGGGAATAGATGCTCGGGCCGCCTGAAAAAGCGAGCCCGCGCCGTTGGGCTCCATCAAGACAACCTGTCCCTGAGGTTTGAGAACGCGTTTTACTTCTCGAAGAACGGCAACGGGGTCGTCGACCAAATAAAGAAAGCTGTGCCCAAAGACCAGGTCAAAGCTCTGGTCTCCAAAACGTAAGTTGGTCGCGTCGCCTTGCTCAAATTGCAGGTGTTTTAAATGCGACCAGTCTTGCTTGTGCGTATCGCGAGCAATTTCAACCATCTCTTGAGAGAGGTCGACCCCTACGAGTTGGCCGGGTTGAGGAATGCGACTCGCAAGTGCAAAGGTGCTGATGCCGGGACCGCAGCCAAGGTCGAGTACTTTGGCGTGTTGGGGAACATGCTCAACATATTCAAGCATTCCGGCAATGGCGTCGCGCCAAAAGACTTGGCGCGTGATTACATCGTAGAAACTGGCGGCCAAGCTTGAATGAAAGAGCTGGTCGGTCCATTTCATAGATGTTTCCTTCGCGGTGCTTAGTTTTGAGACTGAAGAATATGGTCTAAAATAGGAATGTCTGCTGGGGCCAGCTTGTAGCTCTTGGCTTCTGCGGGCGTTACCCAAACGATGGCATCGTGATCACGAAGTTGAAACTCACCAGACTCTATTTTTGTTTCATGTGCGATGAGTTCAATTTTGATGTGTTCATATGCATGACGGTGGGTAGCAATATGGGAGCCAACCGTCACTTGAATGTCGAACTCTTCTTCAAGTTCACGGGCAAGCGCCGACTCGGCTGTTTCACCATCTTCTATTTTGCCGCCGGGAAACTCCCAATAACCACCCATGGACTTGCTGGGTTTACGCCTAGCAAGCAATAGGTTTTGGTCTTGGTAGATCACCGCCGCTACCACCGGGAGATAGTTGTTCATTAAGGGTTATAACAGCAACGAAAGCCTTTGAATGGACTGCCTACATTTGCAGCAGCGACCAGAGAGTGATCACATTGCAGGTAATCATCGATATCCGAATAACCACCGCCAGCTTGAAAGCATTGTCCACTGCCGAGGCAACTATCGGTCCATTCCCAGACGTTGCCGCTCATGTCGAAGAGCGCAGAGGCAAAACCTTGTCCATTGCAGCTGGACATCGTTCCGCCGGGTTCTGACCGTCCTACGCCACGCCAACCATCGTTACAGCGTTCTTGAACATAGGTATCTCCGTATGGATATTCACTCCCAATGCCGCTCTGACATGCGAAGAGCCAATCTGATGGCAGCTTACAGAGTTGCTTGCCGCTGTTTTCGCAGGCCCGACGTGCTTGGAACCAAGTGATATTGGCGCTTGGCCGCACGCCAGCTTGGTTGCATGCGTACACGTTTGTGGAGGGCTCGGTTACAGCGGTTTCCTGACATGTGCCAGTACAACCCTCGCTCGCCACATTATCGGGAAAGCCGGCAGGGTAGTTGTCAGAGTCATCCAGTCCATATTGTGTTCCAGTACAATCCGAGTTTGCGAAAACGGCTGCTTCATATTTATCAATGCAAACTGCCCGGGTTCCAATGCGTACCATATCACTTGGACATTCAAATTCGCTACACGTGCCGCCGCTGCAGCTTTGGCTTAAGCAATCAGAGTCCACGTTACAGCTTTGTCCGCCTTCACAGCCCGTGCAGTCTTCACCGCCGCAATCTATGTCGGATTCGGTTCCGTTAAGCGTGCTGTCATTGCAAAAAGACATAACACAAGCGCCATTTTGACAGGTTGCCGATTCACAGTCTGAGTTTTCGATGCAGTTGGAGTTGACGCCACATCCAGCGCAAGCAGGACCTCCGCAGTCTACGTCGGTTTCCCCACCATTGGCCACGCCGTCGCTGCAGCTGGATGCCGAACACACGCTATTTTCGCAGAGGTAGCTGTTGCAGTCTGAATCCAAGAGGCATCCTTGACCTTCTTCACAAGTGCTGCAGGAACCACCGCAATCGGTATCTGTTTCAGAGCCATTTTGAGCGCCATCATCGCAGGCAGGCTCAAGGCATTTGCCATCAAAGCATTCGGTATCGGTACATTCTTCGCGAACACCTTGCAGATTGCCACAACTGTCATACCAATAGGCTGTGTTGCCCGAGCAAATGGAGTAGTCTTGCGAGGCGCAGGATTCAACATCTTCAACAGCGCCCATCTCGCATCCTGGTTCATCGGGGACGCAGACGTAACCTTCGGGACATGATGCATAGGGGTAACCACTGGGGCAGGCTGTGTCTCCCTCTGGAATGGACGAACAGGCGGTGCTTAAGATCATAAAGCAGCCTACAAACAAGAGATTTAACGGAGCCGGTTGAGTCATCTATTCATCCTCCAATGAAACAATTAAGCGACTTTATGGCGGTACCGAGCCGGTGTCTAATGAAAATCTTGCGGCAGATTGTGATGCATTGCGACAATATTCAACATCCTTTTATTGACCTGATTTAACTTCTCTTTTTTAATTAGGTATGGCGACTGCGCAAGAGGGCGATACCGTGTTGATTCACTATGTGGGCTGGTTGGATGACCAGACCGTATTTTGTGATTCTAGAAACGACGAGCCCATTGAGTTGGTCATTGGCGAGAACTATCTTTTGCCGGCCCTGGAGTTTGCCCTGGTGGGCATGGAATCGGGCGAAGAAAAAGCACTTCGCTTGGCCCCAGATCACGGTTACGGCTACTACATGCCCGACTTGGTTTTTACGGTGAATGCAGGCCGCATCCCTGAGGATTCTCTGCCGGATATAGGCGGCAAGAAGCGCGTGACCATTGAGCGCGATGACGAAGACGTTGAGGTGATGGTCATGCGGACCACCGAAGAGATTTGCGTTGTCGACGGCAATCATCCCCTCGTCGGGAAAACGTTGAATTTTACCGTGAACCTTCTGCAGGTTTATTAAGTGTCTCAGCCACAATTTTTTGAAGACGCTCTGGGAAATCGGTAATGATGCTGTCCACGCCGAGATTCAATAAGCGCTTCATTTCGCCTGGGTGATTGACGGTCCAAGTAGATACCCGGTAACCGAGTGCGTGGTAGTGTTGTACATAATCGGCATCAATCATGAGGTGACGGGGAACCAACCAGTCTGGTTGAACCCGGTTGTTAAACCCTAGGTTCCGTAAGAACTCCCGTTGATAAATGGGGAGGTCGGTATCACCAAAGCTGTAGTAGAGCTGCCCACGTAGAATTTCCGGGCACCGTTCCCGCATCAGCCAAAGTGCCTCTGGATTAAACGAAGTGATGCACACGCGCTCGTGAAGATTGCGCTTATCGATTTCTCTAAAGACAGCGTCCACCAGAGCCTTGGGACTCTCTTGAAAGCTTTCGTCTTTGATTTCGATATCGATGACGACTTGTTTGGCGTAGGTCTCAAGCACTTCCCCTAAAGTTGGGATGGGCTCACCCCGAAATTCTCTAGAGAAATGGCTGCCGGCATCGAGCTTTTTCAGTTGCTTGAGAGAGTAGTCGGATAGGCGACCTGTGCCATTGGTGCAGCGGTCCAGAGTGTCGTCGTGAAACACGACGGGCTCGCCGGTAAAGCAAAGCTGGGTATCCAGCTCAAAGCCGACGTTAAGCTTGGAGCACACCTCAAAGCCTGCCATGGTATTTTCGGGGGCCACTCCACGGGCTCCGCGATGACCCAAAATCTGCATCTCTTGCTCAATGGGATAATGGGTTTTGGGACGCGGATTGTGAGAAAGCCAGCGATTGGTTGACCATTTCGAGCGCAATGCTTCCCAGCTATGGTTTAGAATTTCTTTGGGACCGATCGACATGGTTTTTAATCCTCAGCAGCATTTCTATAAGGTTTGAGGATTTGTGCAAGCGGCTCTGGATCTACGAAGCGTTACAAGTGTCTTTAATGTGTCATTGACCTATGCCCAGCCAGTGATATGCATTTATGCCATGGCTTTAGCGTATATTGATGGAACTCCGTTTTGGTACAATGTCTCTGGCGATAACGGGACGCCCGTTATCTTGATTATGGGTTTTGCGACTCGTGGAAATGCTTGGGATACTCAAATTAAAGGCCTTGAGGGCGACCATCAGGTGATGTGGTACGACCATCGAGGCATTGGCGAAAGTGGCCAACCCAATCCTGTGTTTGGGATGAAGGATATGGCACGCGATGTTGTTGGCTTGATGGATACCAAGCAATGGCGGGCTGCACACGTCGTGGGAATTTCCATGGGCGGGATGGTGGCTCAAGAGGTTGCGCTTGAATATGGCCATAGGGTTCGCAGCTTGTCCCTGATAGCCACGACTGCCGGCGGGCATCGAGGCAATGTTGCGGTGATTCCTGGTGTACCCAAACTTGCCAAATGCTTTCTCGGGACACCCAAGTCACGGATTCGTGCCTTCAAACGAACGCTTTTTCCTGATTCGTTTATTGCTACCAAAGACAACGATTGGTTTCGCTCGCTTTTGCGTCGGGACTTCAATGGTCACCCTTCACTGGTAGACTTGGTTGCTCAAGGCAATGCCTGCCGAGCGCACGATACGGCCAAACGTCTGCACCGTCTGCGAGGTTTGCCCACGCTGGTGGTCTGCCCGGAACAAGATGTGGTGATTCATGCAAGCGAAAGTCGGCGTTTGGCCAGGCTTATTCCGGGAGCGCATCTCATGAAGTTTTCTGATGCTGGCCACGGCGTTAATTGGCAGTATGCCGATATTCTAAATGAAGCGCTTTTAAGTCATTTCGAAGCGGCCGATGCTCGATTTGCAGCTTAGACCTTGGCTTCGTGTTCGTGTTAGCCTTTCAAGGTGAATGCTTTAGCTAATTTTATTGAAACACTTGGCAACACTTTGCCAAGTTTGCCGAAAATAGACCTGTGATGGTCCAGCAAAAAGACGATTCCCCCATTGAATTGGTGCGATTGAACGCACGCCACCCCTATGCATTGCGGATTGGGACCGGTGTTGGTTCTGAGATTTTTTTGGCAATGCAACAGGGCGAGGGCAATACGTTTCAACGTCTGGTGGCCGTAAAAAAGGTGGCCACTCTTTTTGATGGCAGCGGTCAAAATGAACTGATTCGGGAAATTCGCGCTGCAGCTGGTTTAAGCCACCCCAATATCGTCCGGGTTTACGGCGCCGAGAAAAGTGGAGCCCGACTCCTGGTATCGATGGAGTATGTTTACGGGCACCGTTTAAGCACACTGATGACAGCCATGCGTGAGCGTAAGCTAGCATTACCGATGCCGATTTTATTGCGGATGATTGGACAGGCTTGTGAAGCGTTGCACCATGCACACCATGCCAAGGGATTAGACCAAAATCCTTTGAATTTGGTTCACCGTGATGTCTCACCCGAGACGATTATGTTGGATGTGCATGGCTACCTGCGCATTGTCGATTTTGGACTTGCTAAGTTGGCGGGCGGCGAAGACACGACGATTCCTGGCCGAGTCAAAGGTCGTTTTCTATATATGCCCATTGAGCAGATGAGGGGTGATGTCCTCGACAGTCGCAGCGATACTTTTTCTTTAGGGATGACGTTTTACGAACTGGCTACTTTGGAAAAGCCACGTTTAGCTCGCAATATCAAAGCTGCCTATGATGAAGCCCTTGAGCCTCACCAAGTAACGCCCATCAGTAAGATTCGAGGTTGCTCAACCGATGTTGATGCATTGTTCTATAAAGCTACAGCATCGGACCCAAAGGATCGGTTTCAGAGTGCAAGAGAGTTTAGCAAGGCTTTGGAACAATTGGCCAAGCAAGTTGGTGGGCTCGCCACTGCCGCTGCTACAGAGGCATGGTTAGAAGAGAATTTTTCGGATTTGCGCAAAAGGCGAGAGGGATTTGAACGTGCGTTCGCTGAATCTGTTGAGCGGTTGAATGAGAGTAAAACATCGGTACCGTTACCCACGGAAGCGTTGGAAGAAAAGCCCAGAACAGATGGAGTAGGCGGCGGTGAGAGTGCCACCCGAGTATTGATGGTGGGGATCTTGGCGCTCCTGGTGGCTATGGTTACCTTCACAGTTCACTATCTTAACCGAGAACGTGATGCCTTGAGGTTTACTGAAGGTTTTCAAATTGAGAATGATGCAAATGAAGCCAGTGTTTTTGTCTTGTCGATGCCCGAGCGTGCGACGTTATACGTAGACGATGAAGTGGTTGGTAAGATAAGTCGATTGGGAATCACTCTTCAGCTTGAACCGGGGCTTAAGCATCGCTTGAGACTTGAACTCTCGGGGTATGAAACTTACGAAGTGACGGTGGATGGACAAGCTGGGGTTGCCGACCAGGTGATTGCTCAAATGGTTCCTCTATCTGTTCGGCCTTCTAAAAAGCGAAAAACCAAAGTTGAGGTTTTTAAAGCCATCAAACCTCAAAGCCCAGTTCAAGAACTGCCAAGAGAGTCAGGCGAAATTCAGCCGGCACCGGATGTGCCTGAAGTGTTAGGGGTTGAAAAGGAAATCGAAAACTTCAAGGTTACGCCACCGAATCCAGAGTCTGGCTTGCATACTTTGGAGTGGAGAATGGGTAAGAGCGATGTGGCTCAAGCGCTGGGAGGTCTAGCGCCGGATAAAGAAAGTAAGCGTTTAGACTCTTACCGAAGCCGTCTACATGGGCGGCCAAGTATTCAGAACTTTGTGTATTTGGATGATGGACTGGGCGCAATCATTTATCTCATGCCGCTGGCGAAGAATGAATCGGGACCAGATGTTTTTGCCGAGCTGCAAGCTAAACTTGAATCTGAACTGGGTGCGCCCGACGATATCAATCAGAAACAAGGTCAAGAATGGCGGACGTATTGGAGCAATGAACGCGGTGAAGTTTTACTGGTTTGGAACTCCAAGAAGAGTCGCTCGAAGGCACTAAAAGTTCTGTTTTTGAGTGTGCCTTGGAGAGAGTTGCAAAAGCAGCTGGGGCATATGCCTTACCTGCTTTTGTCTGCCTGGGTTTGGAGTGCTTGAAGCGGGCGGCGAGCCGTTTTCAAAAGCGTTTCGTGTTGATG